>NPIG01000011.1_pt2 | contig 256181 bp, 233 predicted proteins | sample 8637441 | NCBI WGS metagenome assembly NPIG01 (sample SAMN07420675, study PRJNA396082) | bioreactor metagenome | isolation source: sample BR6 brine-fed electro-methanogenic bioreactor BR | place: Japan: Kochi | collected 2016-06-14
CGAACCCCCTATGGGACGCCATACTCTACACTGTCTAAAAAACTAGCCCGTGATTAGCGATTTCCTATATAATCTTGCGCTAATAAATTGATACGATTATGCAACATCACGAGGGAGTGTAGTGGCGCATAAGCTTTTTATATCCTTATCATTCTTCTTTGTCATAGTCGCTTCTGATATTCGAGCAGATGTTATCATCGCCAATAAGGATGTGGTCTCTGGACATGTATCCCGTGAGCTGCTTCGTTCAATCTTTACGTTGCGTTCGACCCATTGGCAGGATAAAACTGCTATCCAAGTTTTTGTTTTGCCTGATAATCATCCGCTTCATCGTTCATTTGTGAAAAAACATTTGTGTATGCTTCCGTATCAATTAAGAATGATTTGGGATCGCTCTGCCTACAGTGGTATGGGGCGCCCGCCTATGCTGGTAGAGTCAAGAGAAGAGATGATCTTAATGGTTGAAACGACTCGAGGAGCAATTGGTTATATAGACTCAGTCAGTATGCCGTTACCTCAAGGGGTAAAGGTTATTAGGTTGGACTAGGTTTTGCGTTTTAATAAAGTACTTACATGTACATTAGACTTCGTTCCTAGTATAAAATGCCCTAAACTAGTGGCTGTAAAATGAATAAAATTTATATAGTCAAAGTGCTTTTTGCTTTAATAAGAATTTAGGAGGGTTGATGAAAAAAACTTACTTTGTCAGCCTGCAGCACAAGGTTTTTTGGCCCCTGATTAGCATCATTTTAATTTCACATATTTTTATTTATACCGCTTTATCGAGTCAAATCGATCATCATTTTGCTAATACACAATTAGAGTTACACAATCGCAATCTCAAAGCACTTAATGGTGCAATGACGACTTCTTACCATAAATTATTGGAAGTAGCTCAGACCATCTCTCTATTAACTCAAGCAGTTGGAAAAGACCAGTTTCCGCTTCACATTGAAAAAGTCTTGGAAAGTAATTTCTCACTATTCCAAGCTCAGGGCATGCTTGATAGTGCGGCTTTATATGGAGCTGATGGGCAGCTTATCTATGCATGGGGGGACAAAAGCGAACGGGAAACGACTGCTATTCGTGCAGCGCTTGAAAATGAGTTCCCTGTCCGTGGTATGGGATGCCAAAACCATTGCTTCCGGTTTCTTGCTATTCCGCAATTGACGGATGGCAAGGTGAATACAGTCATGGTTCTTGGACGGCGTATGCATGATATGTTGCTGGACTTCAAACAGTTGACTGGGGTTGATATTGGGATTGCCAAAAGCGGTCAGAGTTCTTGGTCTGACGTTTCAGGGTGGCAACTAAATTTTGGTCAGATGACACAGCGAAACAGAAATCTGCAAATTCTCAATATCTTGAGTAAAGACATCATGGATTTTGAGATAGATACTTTATATAGCGTAGAGGCATTTGGTAAAACCTACGATCTGTTTTTTACGGTGCCAGAAAGTGTACAAAGTAATGAATCTGTATGGGTGCTGATATCAGAGCAAATATCTAAGCCGAGTTTTTTCTATTCTCAGTATGGTCGATTGTTTTTTGTGTTACTGCTGAGTGCTTGTACATTGGGTGTGTTTACTTATTTTTTGTCATGCTATTTGATGCAGCGCATAAGTAGAGTTCAAGAGTTGGTATTAACACGTAACGCATCTGATCTTTGTCGCAGTAAATATATTGATGAAACGGATGAACTAGCGGATAACTTGGCGTCGATTTTTTACCAAAAGGAGGTATTACGCCAGAGGGCGTCATCAGCGGAAGGTCGATTTGAAGATACATGTAGCGCTCTCAATAAAGAGCAAGAACTGCTCGCAAACCTGATGGATAATACTCAAAGTGTTGTCTTAACTCAAAATGCATCAGGCGATATCGTGTCTTGTAATGAGTTCGGTGTGAGAGAGTATGGAGACCAAGGTGAGATAGTGGGTAGCTCCTTTAGTGAACTGTTTCTTGCTGGGGAATATAATAGTGCAGCTAAAATGCTATTAGAGCAATTTTACCTCGGTCAAGACACGCTCATACGACAGGAGAGCCGAAGCCTATGTCGAGAAGGAGAGTACCATTACCTCTCATGGATTCATTCTTTTGTGCACTCTGATGATGGTAGCAAGCAGCCTTTAATTTTATCCATTGGCATTGATGTAACTGAGAAGAGGAAGGCGCAAGAGCGCTTAGCTTGGCTGGCGTTTCATGATCCGGTTACGGCTATCGCAAATAAGCGGCTTTTTTTGGAGCAATTACCTGAAATGCTGCTGGCCAATGGTGAAAGTGGTCGATCCCTTGCAGTACTGTGTTGTGACTTTGAGGGGTTGAGAGAGTTTTCGATGCCGCTCAGTGCCTCCGACGGCGATCACCTCATGAATAGTGTCACGAAGCGTTTAGCGGGATGCCTTCGTGATCGGGATCTGTTAGCGCGTTTTGCCGATGATCTGTTCATGATTGTACTACAAGAGATGAAGTGTGTTGAAAATGCCGCATTAGTTGCTCAAAAAATACTCTCGGCCTTTAATGAGCCTTTTGTGATTTCCAATAAGCGGATATCTTTTGATGTTTATATTGGAGTTAGCTTGTTTCCTGAGCATGGTAAAACAGTCGCCGAACTAGTGAATAGCTCAGAGGTTGCTATGTATCACGCTAGGCAAAGTGGTAAGCATGGATATCATATATTCACTTCGGATGCTGAAAATATCGAAAACGACAGAGGCTCTTTTATCCTAGACTTATCGAATGCTTTAGAGGCAGAGCAGTTGCAAATAACTTATCAGCCAGTGGTGGATATACAATCAGAAAAAGTGGTTGCTGCCGAAGCCAAGGTTTATTGGCAGCACCCTGCAAACGGTACACTCGATTGCGACGAGTTTATCGATCATGCGTTTGATGCTGGCATGGGAACGCAGTTAAACGAAAGAATGCTTTTTGAAATATTTAAGCAAAGAAGCCTTTGGCAGTTTTCTCACAATAAACCACTTAGAATGGCGGTGCGGCTGAGTCTGCGACAGTTACAAGATCCATCATTAATAACGTTGCTGAGGCGAGGACTGGAGCGCTATCAACTGCCAGCCGAATGGATAGAGATTCGCTTAGATGGAGAAAATGTACTCAGCCAAAGGGTGCTTTTTCAAGAACTGATTCGACAGATAACAGATTTGGGGCTTTCGGTATCGATTGATAGTAGTAGTCATGAAATTTTGGGCTCTTTTATTGACTCAGGTTGTCACAATAAAAGAGTAAGGGTTCCTGCTGACACGCTATTAAATGGTGATAAAAAACAACAAGCGTTTGTCAGAAAGCTTGTCCTTTTAGGGCGAGAGATGGGTATGGTTTTTGTGGCTTCAGGCGTGGTTTCATCAGAGCAGGCCACTGAACTGCTTAGCATGGGGTTTACAGAAGGCGTTGGAAGCTATTACTCAACAGCCAGAACGCCAGCACAATTCTCCGCTTATGTGGAGAGTTTAGCTATGATGGTAGATTCAGAGGCTTAATGGAGCAAGCCTAATATTAAAGCCCTCTCCCGTGAGTACTCAAACGTTTTGCCGCAGCTCTCTGCCTCATATCGTTTCTCATCAAGTCGTTGAAACTGCGCAATTTCATCATCGGGCATATAGTGTAAACAGTCACCCCCAAAAAACCACAGAAGATCTCTTGGGATCAAAGGTACAAGCTCTGGGTAGTTTCTTATCCACTTGTTCAGAAGAGATTGTCCCGCATCGATATAGTCATTTGAAGGGCTGTTTATAGAAGCAATCAGCTTTCTAAACTGTATGAGAAACTCTTCATCTTCCAAAGCAAGGTCTTCTTGAGTGAAGGGTGAAAACGCTATTAATTGATTATAGGTTTGCTGTAAAAGCTCGAGATGGAATTGGAGGTAATTGTTAGTCATACCGAATAACTCTGTTGTGCTACTTAAACCACTAAGTTTAACTGATACAATAGCACTACAGTGAGAATTTTATCTGGCAGGCCTATCCGGTCAGGCAAGTAGGGAGCAATATGTCATCACAAGCGCTTTCGGTCACAGGGTTACGCAAAGTTTATGGGAATGGTTTTGAGGCTTTAAAAGGTATCTCGTTTGAAGTGCATCAAGGGGACTTCTTTGCGCTGCTAGGCCCTAATGGAGCAGGCAAGTCTACAACGCTTGGCATTGTGTCATCGTTAGTCAACAAATCCAGCGGTGAGGTGAAAATCTTTGGGTTTGATTTGGATAAAGAACAAGCGGCAGCCAAGCGTAGCTTGGGGGTTGTGCCTCAAGAATTTAATTTCAATATGTTTGAGAAAGTCGGCGATATTGTTCGCACGCAGGCTGGTTACTATGGTATCGAACCGAAGGTTGCGAAAGAGCGCACCGAGTATTACTTACGTAAGTTAGGACTGTGGGATAAGCGAGATGAGCGAGCAAGGATGCTATCTGGAGGGATGAAGCGACGTTTAATGGTTGCTCGAGCGCTAGTGCATGAGCCGAAACTACTTATTCTGGACGAACCCACAGCAGGCGTTGATATTGAGCTACGTCGCTCGATGTGGTCCTTTTTGCAAGAGATCAACGCCGCAGGCACGACCATCATTCTGACAACTCATTATTTAGAGGAAGCTGAAAGCCTGTGTCGTAACATAGCGATCATCGATCATGGGAACATCGTTCAAAACACTTCCATTAAGGCGCTACTTCAACAGCTCAATACGGAATCATTCATTTTGGATATAACACCACTACAGCAGGAGGCTCCGAGCGTTGAAGGCTATAAGGTTATTTTACAAGATGATCACACTTTAGTGGTGGAGGTTGAAAAGGACAAAGGTTTGAATAGCTTATTTAGCCAGCTGGCAGAGCAGGGAATTGAAGTCACCAGTATGCGCAATAAATCCAATCGTCTAGAAGAGTTATTTGTATCTATGGTTGAGAAGAATCTGCAAGTGGAGAAAGTATGAGCTATCGTGAGCTTTGGATCGCATTTACGACTATTGTGATTAAAGAGATACGTCGCTTTACACGTATTTGGGGACAAACACTGTTGCCGCCCGCGATTACCATGACACTTTACTTCATCATTTTTGGCAACTTAATCGGAAGTCGAATTGGTGAAATGGGAGGCTTCAATTATATGGAGTTTATCGTTCCGGGTCTGATCATGATGTCAGTGATTACAAACTCTTATGGGAACGTTGTCTCCTCTTTCTTTAGCACAAAGTTTCAGCGCAATATAGAAGAGCTATTGGTTTCACCGATCCCGAACTGGGTTATTCTGTCTGGGTATGTTGTCGGTGGCGTATCACGTGGGCTGGCCGTTGGGTTGATTGTTACTTTGCTATCATTGTTTTTTACGCAACTGCAGATTCATAACCTATGGGTAACCGTAGCGACGGTTGCTTTGACGTCGGTTCTGTTTTCATTAGGGGGGTTTATCAATGCGATCTTTGCTAATTCGTTCGATGATGTATCGATTATCCCAACCTTCATTTTGACGCCACTTACTTATTTAGGCGGTGTATTTTACTCAATCCAACTATTACCTGAATTTTGGCAGATGGTATCTCAGCTGAATCCCATTCTTTATATGGTGAATACATTCCGCTACGGAATACTGGGGGTCAGTGATATCAACGTAGCGTTTGCTTTTACAATGATCTTAATCTTTACCGCTTTGCTATTTTTTGTTGCGTTAAAACTGCTTAATTCTGGCAGAGGAATCAGACAGTAATGAATGAAGAACAAGCTTTACATGCCTCTCCGCTAGGCACTGATACCCGCTATGTAAATGAGTATGATCCTGCACAGCTTTTCCCAATTGAGCGCTCTTTGAACTGGAAAAAGCGGGGGGTTGAGCGTAGCTCATTGCCATTTTATGGTGTAGATATCTGGAATGGTTACGAGGTTTCGTGGCTGAACTCCAAAGGGAAGCCCATGGTGAGAGTCGCCGCGTTTTATGTACCGGCAAGCTCTCATAGCATTATCGAATCGAAATCATTTAAGTTGTATTTAAATTCTTTCAATTTGAGCCGCTTTGAGTCGGAAGCGCATGTTATTGCGTTAATGGAGAAGGACCTGTCACATGCCGCAGGTGGTAATGTGAAAGTGGAGCTTTTTCATCCTGACTCGCTGAGTGAACTCTCTCGTTTTGAAGGAGCATGTCTGGATGATTTGGATATATCAATTGATCAATACGAACCTGATACGGGACTACTCAAGACAGGTATATGCGAGAAAAAGGATGAATCGCTTTATAGCCATCTGCTTAAATCCAACTGTCCTGTGACGGGGCAGCCTGACTGGGCGAGCATTTATATAGATTATTCAGGAAAAGAGATAGACCAAGAAGGTTTGTTGAAATACTTGATCTCCTATCGAGAGCATGGGGATTTTCATGAGCAGTGCGTCGAAAATATTTTTATGGATATCTGGACCCACTGCCACCCTAAAAAACTGACGGTTTATGCTCGCTATCTACGACGGGGAGGTCTAGATATTAACCCTTATCGTAGCAGTGATCAGAACGAACCGAAAAACTTACGCTTAAGTCGTCAATAATAAGGAAGCCCTATGACAGCCTTAGAGCTTTTACAAAATCGAGTTTCTTGCCCAGCATTATGCGAGCCTGGTCCCACGAGTGAGCAGTTGCACGAGATGTATAAGGCTGCGATGAGAGCCCCAGATCATGCATCACTTAGGCCATGGCGGTTTTTAGAAATAAAAGGAGCTGCTCTGTATCGTTTAGGCGAGCTGTTTGTTAAAGCGGCTAAACATCAAGATGCGGATTTGCCTGAAGAGCAGGAGGCAAGGCTTCGAAAGATGCCTGTTCGAGCACCGATGATTTTGGTTGCTGTCGCCAGTATACAAGAACACCCTAAGGTGCCTGAGTTCGAACAATTGATTACCGCAGGTTGTGCAGCCCATGGCGTTATTCAAGCAGCTTATGCCCAAGGTTTGGGTGCTATGTGGCGTACGGGTGATATGGCTTACGATCCAGTTGTTAAAGCGGGTTTGGGATTAAAGGCCAATGAGCAGGTTATTGGGTTTATCTACTTAGGAAGTGCAGTGCGTTTTCGCGAAGCGAAACCCCTTTCTGAAAGGGATTTTGTGTCTGAATGGGAGTAGTTGCATGACCATTGAGCAGGATTCAGCATTATTTTTGGAGTGGCTTAAAACAGAGATTCCTTTGTTAAATCATATGGGCATCAAAAAACTGGATTTTGATGGTGAGTCGTTAGCGATGGCTGCTGCTCTGTCTCCGAATGTTAATGATAAAGGTACCGGTTTTGGTGGATCTTTAGCCACATTTGCAACGATATCAGGTTGGTCGTTAACCACTTTATTGCTAAGAGAGAGGGGCCTTGATTGTGATGTGATGATTCGCGACTGTCAGTTAAACTTCCAAGCACCTGTCACAGATGACTTTATCGCGAAAGTTAGTTTGCCTTCGGAATTAGAAGTGGAAGGCTTTCTGGACAGGTTAGTTGAAAAAGGCAAAGCGCGATTGGGTCTTAATATCGCTATTTTACAGTCAGAGCAGAGTAAGTTATTGATGACTGGTAATTATGTGGCGGTGACGCGTACATAGGCACCTAGCTTCTCAAGCATAGGTGCTCATCTTATCCTTAAGCGAGAAATTGCTATACTGCTATCGGCGCGATGCTTTGGTAATCAGAATAGGTTCGACAGGCACGTCTCGGTGGCGGTTTTTAGACGTAGTTCTAACCGTAGCGATGCTATCCACAACATCAAGCCCCTCAATGACTTGGCCAAAGACCGCATAACCAGGGTTTGAACCGGTGTAATTAAGGTTGAGATTATCAACAAGATTGATGAAGAACTGGCTGGTTGCGCTATCCGGGACGCGCGTACGAGCCATAGCGATCGTTCCTCGCTTATTACTAATGAGATTCGATGCCTCATTCACAATGGGAGCGCGCCCACTTTTTTGTTGCATATCAGCAGTAAACCCACCCCCCTGAACCATGAAGCCTGGGATAACTCGGTGAAATTGAGTCCCATCATAGAAGCCTTCGTCTACGTAAGCTAAAAAGTTCTCTACGGTGATGGGTGCCTTCTCGGCAAACAGCTCAACGGTAATGTTACCTTGAGATGTTTCAAGGATAACCTGAGGGTTATCGGCAAGTGCCGTATGGCTAAACATAAACAGTACCGCAGCCATAAAGGCAGATCGTAGCTTAAAAACCATCATTCTCTCCTATGAAATGGTGTTATTTAAGAGTGGAGTGTAAAAGAAAAGCGACACTTTCGATATAACTAACTGATTTTCATAAAATGTTATTGCACTTTGCAGTATTTTTTCAGATCTCAACTATAGTTAACATGTAAAAGGACTACTTCCAAGCAACTAATAGCTTGCAACATCAGAGTGATGGTGTTTTGGGTCACGGTCGATCAAACATAATATATTAATCTGAGGCCTGTTAGATGAGTAAGCTCAAACTCAAACACAAAATGCTCTTGTTAACTATTCTCCCCCTGATTATATCAACAGTGGTTGTGATGCTAGTGGTTAGGCAACAGCTGGTGGACTTAGGTAGTGCTGAAATAGCACATACGCGCTCGGCTATGATGGCCGCTAAGCAAGATACCTTAAAAAATTATATGGATATGGCCTATTCATCTGTTATGCCACTTGTATCAGCTGTGTCTGATCCGCAATCCGAGCAATTAAAAAAACAAGTGGCTAATATACTTCGCGAGCTCAGTTATGGTGAGAAGCAGGATGGGTATATTTTTGCTTATGACTTTGACGGCCTTGGTTTTGTTAACCGACCTAAGCCTGAGTTGGAAGGTAAAAACCTGATTGGGCTTAAAGATAAAAACGGAGTTTTAATTATCAAAGAGTTGATTGATGCCGCAAAACAAGGAGGTGGATTTGTAACTTATGTTTGGAACAAGCCTTCAAAAAAAGCCGATGTAGAAAAACTGAGTTATGCACTAGCACTTCCAGGTTTAAACTGGATGATAGGAACCGGCTTTTACATTGATGATATTGACGATGCGGTTGCTGCGGCTCAGGAACGTATCGATGGTCAAATATCCTCTACTATGGTGGTTATTGCCCTTATCGGTTTGGGGATATTGATCTTCTTCGTTTTAGCTTCTCTCTATATTGCGTCTAAAGTGACAAACCCGCTTCGTGAAACGGCAGATGCTCTGATCGATATTAGCCAAGGTGAAGGCGATCTGACCCGGCGTTTGGTCGTTAGCACTTCGGACGAGGTGGGCATGGTGGCTCAGGGGTTTAATGATTTTGTTATAAAGATTCAGAACCTTGTCACGGAACTAAAAAGTGGTGTTGAAGACTTATCCCGCTCTACTGGGAAAATGAGTGGAGTGGTAGATAAAACCCACGCGGATGTACAAAGCCAGCGACATGAAACGGCACAAGCGGCAGCAGCAGTACACGAAATGGCCGCCGCCGCTCAGGAAGTTGCGGGTAACGCGGTGGGTGCGGCATCAGCAGCCCAAGAGGCTGACGATGAAACCAACAGCGGCCAAAAAGTTGTAGAAGAAACTATTGGTGCTATTCAGAAACTCTCTAATGACTTGAACAGGGCTTCAGATGTTATCGGGCAATTAGGTTTGGACGCCGATAAGATTGGTACTGTAGTGAATGTTATTAAAGAGATTGCCGATCAAACAAACCTGCTTGCGTTAAATGCAGCGATAGAAGCTGCACGTGCTGGGGAATATGGGCGTGGTTTCTCCGTAGTGGCTGATGAAGTACGTACGTTAGCTAATCGAACACAACAAAGTACCCAAGAGATTCAAAATATGATTGAACGGCTTCAAGCAGGTGCTAAGGAAGCGGTAGGGGTGATGGAAACTAGTCGCAAGCAAGGTGAAGCAACGGTAGAAAGAGCTGCCAAGGCGAGTGATTCTTTGAATGTGATTACAGGGTCAGTGGGTACAATCACTCAAATGAATACACAAATTGCCAGTGCTGCAGAAGAGCAAACGGCCGTGGCAGATGAAATCAGCCAAAGCGTTCAGCAGATTGCAGATATCGCCGAGCACGCCGCTGCTAATGCCGACGAGTTGTCGCAGACAACCAACGAAATGTCCATGCTGGAAGGGCGACTAAAGCAGGTCGTGAATCAGTTCAAAGTCTAATATAGGCTCCATTAAAAAGGCCAAGTGAGTATTTGCCTCAATTGGCCTTTATGTGTCAGGCTTTAGCAAATAGTCGCTTTAGAAGGAAGCTAAACAATGATGCAGTGGGAAAAACTGCTAACTATCAAGCGCCATGGCCATGAGTTAGTTGGGTTACCCGAAGTAGGTCGTAGCCATTTCCATAAGGATCATGATCGCATTGTATTTTCTAGTGCATTTCGTCGTCTAGGCCGAAAAACGCAAGTGCACCCACTCGCATTGAATGATCATATTCATACACGTTTGACCCATTCTATCGAGGTGGGTAGTGTCGGTCGAAGTCTAGGTATTCGGGTGGGCGAATTATTAGCTGAACGATTGCCGCCTTGGGCGAACTCCCATGATATGGGGATGATAGTTCAGTCTGCTTGCTTAGCTCATGATATTGGTAACCCTCCATTCGGGCATGCAGGTGAGTATGCGATTCGAGATTGGTTTAAGCAACCTCAACATGCTCGTTTTTTGGAGCCTCTTTCTCCTTTAGAGCGCTTAGATCTTGAAACCTTTGAGGGCAATGCACAGGGTTTTCGGGTTGTAACTTGCATTGAAAACCACTTATATGATGGTGGGCTTCGTCTTACATATCCAACGTTAGGTACACTACTTAAATACCCTTGGACGGCTACGCATGCGACGGGAAAAGGTAAATTCAGCAGTTATCTCACAGAAGTAGAAACCTTAGATAAGCTGGGCTATGAGTTGGGTTTGGTGTCTTTAGGTCAACACCACTGGTGCCGTCACCCCTTAGCCTACTTGATGGAGGCTGCGGATGATATTTGCTATACCATTCTGGATCTTGAAGATGCGATAGAGCTGAACATTCTAACTTTTGACTCGATTAAACCTATTTTGCTGCAACTATGTGGGGATGAAGAGTTTGAAGATGCTATTTTTCACTCTCAAGCATCTGCACGGCGTAAAATCTCAGCGCTTCGGGGTAAGGCTATTGAGAATATGGTTAACTCGGCAGTGAGTGCCTTTATGACCAACTATGATGCGATTATGTCTGGTGACTATCAAGGTGAACTGTTGAGCGATGGTGATAAGGGTGTGAAAGAAGGGGTCGGGGCGGCTAAAGCATTGGCGAAAATGAAGGTTTTTCCTGATACGCGAAAAACTGAACTGGAAGTTGGTGCTTACAGTTGTCTAGGGACCTTATTAGAGGCATTCTGCCACGCCGTTTATGAGCAGCATCAAAAGGGTGGCAGCGAAGATTTGAGCTATCGTAGTGAAAAAATTATCAGCTTAATGAGTATTCATGCCCCAGATCCGAGTTGGTCGTTGTATCATGCTTATATGCGCGCGTTGGATTTTATCAGCGGTATGACAGATAACTATGCTGCCTACTTAGCGAGGCAAATTGGCGGCTTATCACGGTAGAGAAACGAACAATGTCATCATTACAGGATCAACTTAGTCGATTGGTTTACTCCACAGAGAATGGCGATACATGCCCCGACTGTCGCCAGGCCAAAGATCGCTGTTGTTGTAGCGAAAATGCTGATCAGGCGCGTCTCGCTTCATTAGATGGTATTGTCCGGATTCGTCGCGAAATATCAGGCCGCAAGGGTAAAGGCGTGACGACAGTGACCGGTGTGCCATTAGACGCGAATGAGTTGAAACAACTTGCAAAACAGCTCAAGCAGCATTGTGGTACGGGCGGTTCTTTAAAAGAGGGCGTTATTGAGATTCAGGGAGATCATCGAGATACACTTAAGGCGTTTCTTGAGAAGAAAGGATATAAGGTTAAGCTGGCGGGAGGCTAGTAAATGCAAAAGAAAAAATGCAAACGTTGTCAGCAAATCAGGGTAGTCGCTATCCTGTTTTGCATGATAGCAGTGTTATTGCTACTCATGATGGGTAAGGCTCAGGCGGAGATTTACCATTACACGGATAGTAAAGGTAAGAAGATTTATGTAGGTAGCTTAAGTAAAGTACCGAGGGAGTATTTGGATCAAATTAAGTTACAAAACCCGTCGGCACAGGTCAGCAATACCAGCCAATTTTCTGAATCTAACAAGAAAGCCTCCTCCTCACTAAAAGGACGGTCTGATCTGCGCCGTTTACAGCGCATGTTAAATATGATGGAAACACCGGTGGTTATTAAGAACAATCAGGTTTTGGTGCCTGTTTCAGTAACCTACCAAGGAAAAAGTACGGATGTGACGCTATTAATGGATACTGGAGCCAGTGGCACGGTGTTTCATCGAGACGCTTTAGAGCGTTTAAATGCGGACAGCGAGTTTTCGGGGTACGCGAGAGTAGCAGGTGGAGGCGTGATTAAGGTCAGTAGCCTTGAACTGGATCGTATCAAAGTAGGGCCTTTTCAGGCGAAAAACATCCGCTCATCGGTGATCGATAATAAAGCACCTGGCGGCGCCTTTGATGGTCTACTGGGAATGGATTTTTTAATGAATGTTGAATATGAGCTAGATAAGCAGCGGCAGGTGATCATTTGGACACCCAAGCGATACCAAGAGGTATCGGATGCGCTGCAGAAGCTCAGCAGCGCTCAGGAATAGTTAAATTAATAGAGTCAGAGTGTTTGCTCAGCTAATTTGAGATCCAGCGTTGCTTTCAGGAGTTTAAATAAACGGATGGAGGCATCGATCTCATCCTTACGGTTAGTCAAACTCTCTATATTCAGCCCCAATGGAATACCCAAAGGTAAACAAGCCTCAAGGATTTGCTCTAGGTTGCTTCGGCAAACTCGAATAGATTCAGCAAGCGGATTGTGTGCATCCAGAATTCGATAGCGTGTGGCCTCAGGAACAGAGATCCCCAGCCACTCCATAAATTCCAAGGTTTTCGCACTTCCGCAAGGAGTAAAGGTAAGAATCACACGACGCGGTTCAACCTCTCTTTCTTTGCACTCGCGAGCGTATCGACTCAGCATATCAATCGTGGCTTGCGCATTGTAAACGGCTTGGGAGACAAAAAAAGTACAGCCTTGATCCCCTTTTTGCATTAAACGTAGATGCTCATCCCCTTTTTTTGCATGGCGTTCTGCAATGGTGACACCACCAAGATTGTAATCGGCACGATGTTCTGCCAACGCTTTATAAGCCTCATTGAGTGATAAACGTACCTCTCCGTCAGACGATGGGCTACCGACCATGACAATATCTCGAATACCATAATGTTCCCATGCCTCTTCTAGCCAGTTATCGAAATCAGCTCTATCTTTTTGTGAGACACTTTTGTAGGTGATCACAGGGTGTTGAGATTTTTCACGAATGATGCGTGAGTATTCTCGGGGATCATAGGTTTTGATGAATGGGAAGGGGCGAGGCTTATCCGTGCGGCTGCTCTCATCCTGAATATCGTAGACAATCATACCGTCATAGTCGATGGCTGATAGACGCCCTAACAGTTTGTCGGCAATATCACTGACATTCTCCTGCGATGTATTGTCTTTAGGAGGCGTTGTACCCACGAAGTAGACGCCGCGGGATGGGTCAGAAAAACGAGATTTAAGCGTAGGGTTCATAACGAGAAGGCCGATGTCTGCAATTAGATTAAGGTTATTCTAACAGTGAATACTATTCATGTGTTTGTTGATGAGTGTGAAATTTTTTTGATTTAAGTTGAGCTTTTTTAATGAAGGTAAGATGATGTTCACAAAGAGAAGAGGAGTGCCCCTAATGACGCTGGATAAACCGACATTTGATTTTACTCAAGTGAGCCGACAGATAGATGAGGCTTCAGGTAAAGGTCATCCCCCCTTAGATAAATGGAATCCCGAATTTTGTGGCGATATTAATCTTCGAATCAAACGAGATGGCACGTGGTTATATGAAGGTACGCCGATTGGTAGAGCTTCGATGGTTAAGCTGTTTTCGACGGTTTTGTGGAAAGAGGGGGACGCGTATTTTTTAAAAACGCCAGTAGAAAAGGTTGGTATACAAGTTGATGATGTGCCTTTTCATTTCATACATATGGATGTAAGTGGCTCAGGGACGGATCAGGTATTGTTATTTACCAGCCAAACAGGAGATCGTATTGAGGCGAGCAAACAGTTTCCTCTACGAGTCGAGACGAGTACCGAGAGTGGCGAGCCTTCCCCTTATTTGGCTGTGCGTTATGGTATGGAAGGGCTGATTAACCGTACCGTTTTTTATGAGTTGGTGAGTTTAGCTCAAGAGGAAGAGGTAAACGGGATCTCTTGCTTAGTTGTTCACAGCCATGGGGAGCGCTTTGTCTTAGGGCAGAGTGAATAAATAGCTCTGTTACCGTGCCAGTTTGACTAACAAACGATCGAGCTGGTTCGCAAACTCACGTCTATCTTGTTCGCTAAAACTTTTAGGTCCTCCGGTGTCCACACCGCTGCTTCTTAGCGTATCTAAAAAGTCACGCATGGACAGCCGTTGTCGAATGTTTTCTTTTGTATAAAGCTCACCTCTTGGATTGAGAGCAACGGCTTTTTTATCGACAACTTCTGAGGCTAGTGGAATGTCAGCGGTAATCACCAAATCCCCAGGTTGGGCTTTCTGTACTATATAGTTATCAGCCACATCGAAGCCTGCTGCTACTTGTACTGAGGTGATAATTGGGCAAGGTGGTGTTGATAGAAACTGATTAGCAACCAGTGTCATGGGGGTTTGGGTACGCTCCGCGGCCCGAAATAAAATATCTTTAATGACCCGTGGACAGGCATCGGCATCAACCCAGATATGCATAATTACTCCTGAGATCTATTGGTATCCTATGGCAGTGTGATCGAGGCGACCTATTCGGATTGGGAGAAGTGTTGGTACACGTTCAATAACTCATCCTCGGTAAAGGTCACAATAATGAGTTGTTGACCTGGAGAGATCAGGTTCGGGTTCTGCCCGAGTAAACCCTGTCGGTAGTTGTAGATGTAAGTGGTTGCTACTTTATCATGTAGGAGTTTACCCAGATATGAACTTTTTCGGTTAGCTAAGACCTCATCCGCCTCTATCGGTATGTTTGCGGTTACCACTTGCTCCTTTTGGGGAAGTTTAATACCCTTGGCGAACGTTTCGGTAAGGCCGCTCTGTAGGATACCCCAAATACCCTGCTCGTCGTTCGGTTTTACAGCATGTATATAGAAAATTCGCTTACCGTCACCATCCGGTTGATCTAACAGCTCCTGCAATCTCACCAAAGAGCCTGATGTGGCTTCTCCCGACTGAATGGAGGCCCTAATATCGGCTACCTTGTTAACCTTTGTCGACTTGTCTTGTGAGTAGAGGTTATTGAGAGACACAGCAAATGTCTTCGCGCTACTCGGTTGTTCACTGCTGTCAGAGTTGACGATTTCAGTCGAGGTCGTTTCGTTGCTTAGGGCAGGGAGTTTGAGTAGTTGATCCTTTGTCACAAAGTGGCTGGCGGTCGTTGCATCAAGGGTTGAATCAGGGTTGGACGTGATCTCACTGATATGTGCTTTAGCATTTGCCAATTCATGCTCAGTCAAGGGTTTAGTTTCTACAAGTGAATGCTCTGGCTTTACTGGCTGTTGCTGGTCGGATATGTTCATAGAGGTGGGCGATAAGTAGAAGTAGCCCACAACCATGAGTATTAGAATAAGAATCACTAAAATCGCCCGAACCATAACCTTTGCCTCAATAATTTCCCTCTATGATACGACTCTAATGCAGATTGGATGTTGAATAAAGGGCGAAAATCATGAATAGTCATTTTCAAGAGACTTTCAAAACCTTTGCTTGGAATTTTCATTATGATCACTCAAGAAAGTAGCTTTTTGGATGAGATGAAACAGGAAGGTGTGAAACCTATTAAACACAGTAGCCATCGAGCCCGGTTAGCGAGGGGTGAAATCGATAGTGAAACTTTTATTGAACGTCGAAGGGCGGCTACGGACGGAGATGATAGTGGCTTGTCTCTTGCTCCTATCCCCATGCTTAACCCTCTTGACCCGGTTGGGTGGCGGCATGATGGTGTTCAGGAGGGTGTATACCGGAATCTACGCTTAGCTCGTTATGCGATTGATGCGCGACTGGATCTACTGGGGAAAACTCCGATGCAGGCGAGGGATGAATTGACCAACTTCATCGATGAATGCTTGCGTTTGAACATCCGTTGCTTCGTGATCAATATAGGGCGCGGGCGATCACCTACCTCTTCAGGTAATCAGCTAAAAACGTATTTAAACGCATGGCTACCCCAATTGCCGTCAGTCATGGCTTTTCACTCAGCTCAACCACAGCATGGTGGTACCGGGGCGTTGTACGTTATGTTGAGGAAAAGTGAACAAGCGCGCTTGGAAAATTTAGAAAAACACCAAAAACGACGTTAATCAGAAACGGTATCCCTAAGGGGGAGAGATGAGAGCTGAAATAGATGAAATACTCTTTTATTGGTTTGGTGAGTTAGAAGAGGGCTTTCCGGCTACACCCAAGGAGAGTTTGTGGTGGCAGGGGGGTGAAGCACAAGACAGAGACATTGAACGATTGTTTGGTGCACGAGTTCGCTCAGCCTTGCGGGGTGAGCTGATGGATTGGAAAGAGACGCCAAGGGGACGTTTAGCCTTAGTGTTGTTGTTGGATCAATTTACACGGAACATCTATCGCGGAACCGCTGAGGCGTTCAGTGGTGATGGTTTAGCACTTGAGCTGGTGAAAGAGAGTTTGCCGTTGCAGCATGACTGTGCGTTAGAGGCGAGTGAGCGTTGTTTTTTCTACATGCCTCTTGAGCACTCAGAGTCGCTAGAAGATCAGAATACCTGTATTTCATGCTTAGAAGGGCTATTAGCTGAAGTACCTAAACAGCATCGTCATCGTATTGATAATGCATTAGATTTTGCAGTACAGCATCGTGATATCATCGCGGCTTTTGGTCGTTTCCCTCATCGGAATGATGTGTTGGGGCGCGAGTCTACTGAAGAGGAATTGGCTTATTTGAATCAGTCTCACGCTCGTTGGGGACAATAATCTACGTTATACTTTGATTGAAACAACTGGCTGATTGAGGAAAGAGTATTGGCTACGAAGCAAAATACATCGCTGACACACATCTTATGGTTGGCTATAGGCCTGTGTGGGTTGCTTTTTGTGTCGCTGATTCTGCCTTATGTAGTCTATCTACCCAGCAACATAGGATTGGTCATCAAGGTTTTGGCTTTTTTAGGCGCTGCTACGCTGGTTGTTTGGTTGACCCAATTAACATATCAACAAAGCACTACAGTCTCAGTTGATAAAGGGACTGATATGGCGACAGGCTTACCCGATAATAGCAAGCTTCTTTCGAAGTTGGAGTTAGAATGTCGCCGCTGTGTGAGAGAGTTTGTACCTCTGACCGTTATGCTGGTAGGCACACCTTACCCATTAGCCCAAAATGATCTTTCAGCACTGGCCCAGCACTTAAAACAAAGTGTGTGTCGTCCGGGAGATGTGGTGGCTCGCTTAAATGATACAACCTTCGCGCTCTTACTTCCCTCCACGAATGAACTAGTTCAGCAGTTGGCAGATCGTTGCCTGAGCACGATCAACGAGCTGAATCTTGGTGAACCTGTGAGCATTGGCGTTTGTACTTTGCAGCCGACAGCCGAGCTGACGGTATCATTCGCAATAGAAAAAGCACAATCCCAACTGAATAAAGCGCTGCTTGAAGGCGGTGTTGTCTGCTTTGAGGCTCAGGAACATACCGACCCTTCTGTGACTTACTCCTGCTGATTTGAGGTAGAGATTGAGCGTCGTTAGCCATTTGATCGATCAGTACAGACAAGATCTGCAGTTGCCTTATATTCGAGGTATGGTTTGGCTAACAGGAACCGCAGATTGGTGTTACGGGAGTGTTTTGGCGTACTTAACGCAACACCCATCGGTTAAGAGCATGGTTGTTTCAGAGCACGATTGGGATCGCTTGTCCGTATGCTCTATTCGAGGGGCGAAAGCCCTGTTAGGCCAAGAGTTTGATATTCTTGTGTACGACGGCTTCAGTGGTATTAACCCTGATGCTCTTGGACAAGTATCCGGCCTGATTAAAGGTGGAGGTGTTTGCATATTTATCTCCTCACCAGCGGATGCTGATGTGTTTTTTGATGACCCCCAAAAAGAGCACCTTAAAGTACAGCCTTTTGCCGTGTCAGCGGTGGGTAACTACTTTTTAGAACACCTAAAGAGATGCTTATTGGCATCGTCGCATATCTTGTGGATTGACCAGAATAAAGGTTGTTTATCTCTGCCCAAGCCTAGTCACGCTCGAGCATCTTTACAAAGTGCATTGTTAGCTCAGCAAGCAGTGGTAGATCAGATCTCGGCTAGTTGTCTATCTCAAGTATATTCAGCAGCGGTGTTGCTCGCCCCCAGAGGGCGGGGAAAGTCGACAGCATTAGGCAAAGTAGCAGCCAAATTAAATGAAGCGGGATTGAGCGTTCAAGTGACAGCACCCACCAAATTGGCTGTTCATTCGCTCTTTGAACAGACTGGTGGTACACCGAACTTTGCGTTACCTGCTGATGTTCCCTTGCATAAGAACTGCGCTGATGTACTTATCATTGATGAAGCGGCGGGTATATCTGTCAACTTACTAGAAGCGTTTGCGCTGCATTACCGCCATGTTATCTATGCGACAACGACAGAGGGTTATGAGGGAACAGGGCGTGGCTTTGGCTTGCGTTTTATGGCTCGTCTAGCTGATTTATGCCCAGAGCTGGATCGCTATGACTTAGAGAAGCCCATTCGTTGGTCGGATGATGATCCTCTAGAGGCGCTGCTTAATCAAATATTGCTACTGAAACATCCCCCGATACCTTACGCTTTTATGGGTAAAACCCATTATCGTCAGATAAGCCCACAGGAGCTGATTGATCATCCTGAGAAATTATCGGCACTGTTTGGGTTACTTGTAGATGCGCATTATCGAACAACGCCAGGTGACCTTCGTATTTTATTAGATAGCCCCAATACCATAATTTGGTTGGCGGAAAATAATCAACAAATTGTAGGAGCTCTACTGGTTGCCATTGAAGGGGAGTTAGACGAGGCGTTAACAGAGCAGATCTGGCAAGGCCGTCGCCGGCCCCGAGGGCATTTGATTCCGCAGTTGCTGATTGCTCAAGAAGGACACCGTAGTGCAGGGGCTTTAAGGTGCTTGAGGGTTGTCAGAATCGCTGTGGTTGATGAGTGCCGAAGGCAGGGTGTGGCGATGGCGCTTATAGATCATGCAGAGAACTGGGCAAGGGATAAAGGTATAGATCTCATGGGAGCGGCTTTTGCGGCATCAGCCCCACTTCTCTCATTCTGGCAAACCTGTGGCTATCAGGTTGTCCGCATAGGTACGCAGCTGGATCCTGTTAGTGGATCATATGCGTTATTGGTGCTTAAAGGTATTTCACGCGTAGGACAAGACGGTGTGGAGGAATGGCGGCAGAAATTTTTTCACGATTATCCTTATATTCGAAAGTGTTGGTTGCACAAAATATCGCCATCAGTTGAAACGTTACTTTTCAACCAAGCACCTACGACAGTGCCGGATCACTTGTCTGAAGATAGATTATGGCAAAACCTTTATGGCTTCGCTTTTCATCATAGGCCTTACGAAAGTACAGCGCCCACTTTTGCAAGGCTTGTTGAAGTATACCCCGAGTTGTATGAAAAGATTTCTAGTCATGTATCGCGTTCGTTAATTGAAGCACGTGTGATACAACAGCAGCCTGAAGGGATTGTTATGGTTAACCATGGCTTTGCCAACCCGAAAGCGTTAATAGCTGAGCTACGAAAAGCGGCTCAGCAGTTTTATGCAGAGGTCGAAAAAGCAGGCTGTAAGATTAGTCATCATGGGTCATGAAGATGAGTGGCTTATGATACTTCAAGCGCTTTGAGAATATAAATATCCCCATAAACAGGTTGATCATGTTCGCTTCTAATCACGCAGGGCTCGTGATGCAAGAGTTCTAAATGATGCACTTTAGCTAATGTGAGCACATATGACTGGCTATGCTGGAAACGTCCACTGGACGTCAGTTGCCAGTCGGTTCTGCAGGATTCAGTACTAAAAGCAAAAATACCTTTCGGAGTCAGGCAGCGTTTGGCCTGCTCAAAGAGGGGAGAGAGTGCGCCAATGTAGATCAACACATCCGTTGCTAAGATAAGATCAACGGTAGGACAGGCGTACAAATAGTCGAGTATATCCGCTTTAACCAAGTTGGAATAAGCCTGGGTTATCTCAGCTTGTTTTAACATCGCCTCAGACAGGTCGACACCCGTCAGACTTGCTATTTTAGCTTGGCTGCTCAACGCTTTGCCAGCGAGGCCTGTTCCGCAGCCTAAGTCGAGTACATGAATAGGGGAGGAGGGTAAGAAACTCGCCAAACGGGTGGCTAAGTGTTCAGGTACACGATACCCCAGAGTATCTAATAATCGCTGATTAAACTGTTCGGCGTGCTGGTTATAGAGTGAAGCCACATACTCCCTAGGTGCACGATCTGAAGGTATGCCCGCCAGTGAATGGTAAGGATGTATAAGACGTTGGTGATCAGGCCAACGTTTTAGTAGCGCTTCATAAAGTTGGCAGGCAATGCCAAGATCGCCTTGCTCTGCTGCATAGTCGGCGATGCCAATGAGTAACTCTTGTCTGGTCGAGGGTTGTTGTGATAACCAATTAAAGGCTCTGGAAGCGTCACCGGTAAGACAACAAAGTAGCACCCACTCATTGCGCCAGTCGGGCTCGTGCAACGGGTGAGCATCCAGTAAATCGAGGGCTTCATTAAATCGCTTTTGTTTTCTGAAACATACAGCCAAGCTAATGGTGGCCTCTTCAATCTCAGGGTCGATGGAAAGTGCTTGCTGTAAATCTTCTTGCATTTCGTGCCAGTTTTGTAATTTCTCGTGTAGATTGGCTCGGTTGCAATAAAAAATGGCTTGAGTTGGTTTTATAGCAATAGCTTCATTGATTGCCTGTAGTGAGTCATCAAGGCGATTCGTATTACTTAGAGGCAACGACAAATTATTAAGGGCTTGCACCTTTTCAGTTGCAGTGCGGGCTGTCTGGACGGCGACTTGAAAGGCTGGGATAGCTTGTTCATTCTTCCCTAGTTTCAAGTAAATGACTCCTAGGAGTAGGTTAGCTTGGTAATGCTTAGGAGACTCTTTTAAAATCTTAGTGGCGATCGCTTTTGCTTGTCCAAGCTTACCTTGCGCTAGCAAAGTCATTGCTTTACTGATCCACTTTTCGGGGTGTTTCATCGTCTTTGTTATCATTTAAAAGGGCAGCGATATTTTATCCATTTGCTAAGGGAAGACAACGATAAATTCATGAATGAATTACAACCGCAACAACTTAAGAAAATAGCGACCATCAAGATGCCATTTGGCAAATATGCTGGTCGAACATTGCTGGATCTTCCCGAACCTTACATCTGCTGGTTTGAGAAGAAAGGGTATCCAAAGGGTGAGTTAGGGGCATTGCTGAAAACGCTCTATGAAATTAAATTAAACGGCTTAGAAAGTTTGTTAACACCTTTACGTGAACCCAATAGAGACGATTAAATATTATGACACCCGCCGTACTAGCCGCCAAAAAAGCAGGGGTAAGCTATCAGCTGCACGAGTATGAACATCATGCAGATAGCACTTCTTATGGGGAAGAAGCCGCTAGATTGTTAAACCAAGATCCTGGGCGTGTATTCAAAACGCTAATGGTTGCTTTAGAAGGAGACCAAAAGCGGTTGGCAGTTGGTGTAGTGCCCGTGTCTGGACAGCTTAACTTAAAAGCGATAGCTGCTGCGTTAAAAGTTAAAAAGGTATTGATGGCAGATCCAGCAGCGGCAGAGCGAAGCAGCGGCTATATTGTCGGTGGAATTAGTCCTTTAGGACAGAAAAGAAACTTGCCGACAGTGATTGATGAATCTGCCTTATCGTATCCGACCCTGTATATGAGCGCAGGTCGAAGAGGATTGGAGATAGAGATGTCAGCGTCTGACCTACAACAGCTGACATCGGCTATTTTTGCACCTATTGGGCGATAAGTATTGGCGCTAAGCGCGTAGTTTAAGCTCTGCAGGTGGCGTCGTTTCCTTTACTTTCGCTTTGGGTTTATATTCTGCTGCTTCAATGTTATGACGGTTAAGTAGCTTGTAGAAGTCAGTCCTGTTTCTCTGCGCAATGCGTGCAGCATGAGTTACGTTCCCCTCTGTGACTTGCATCAGCTTTATCAGGTAGCGTTTTTCAAAGTCGGCGCGGGCTTCGCTGAAAGATGGGATGACCAATTCCTGATTTGATAAGGCGTTGGAAATCAAGCCTTCAGAGATGACAGGGCTGGTGCTAAGGGCGACAACTTTCTCTATTACATTTTGTAACTGACGGACATTGCCCGGCCATGCAGCCTGCGCCAATAAGTGTAATGCACCAGGAGAAATATTACGTACTTTGCGATTATGTTGTTCAGCCGCTTTTGCTAAGAAATGTCTAGCCAAAACAGGAATATCTTCAGGTCTTTCTCGCAGGGCAGGCAAGTCAATATTGACTACATTTAAGCGATAATAAAGGTCTTCACGGAAGTCCTCGCTGACCATTGCCTGTTCCAAGTTACGATGTGTCGCGGAAATAATGCGTACATCGATAGGTTGGCTGTCAACAGAGCCAACAGGACGTACAAGGCGTTCTTGGATGACGCGAAGAAGTTTCACTTGCAATGCCATTGGCATATCGCCAATCTCATCTAAAAATAAGGTGCCTCCTTGAGCGGATAGAAACAAACCTTGGTGGTTTGCAATAGCACCGGTAAAAGCTCCTTTAGTATGTCCAAACAACTCTGATTCGAGCAGTTGCTCGGGTAGCGCACCACAGTTAATGGCCACGAACTTACCTTTTGATCGGGAGCTGGCCTGATGGATCGCTTTAGCCATCAGTTCTTTGCCGCTACCACTTGGCCCGGTAATAAGGACGCTGACATCCGACTCAGCGACTCGATGCGCTTGGTCCAATACATGCAGCATCGCAGGGCTTTTTGTAATGATATTATCTCGCCATTGGGTATCGCGACGTTTTTCTGCAGAAACGAGTGCCGCTTTTACCGTATCCAGCAATTGCACCTTGTCGATAGGCTTAGTTAAAAAACCGAAAATCCCTTGTTGAGTCGCCGTTACCGCTTCGGAGATAGAGCCGTGGGCAGTAATAATAATCACAGGAAGCGCTGGCCAGTTTTGTTGAATATGCTTAAAGAGAACCAAGCCGCTCATTTCGTCCATACAGAGATCCGTAATGACTAAATCAACGGGTTCTGTTGGGAGAATCCTTAAAGCTTCAGGGCCGCTTGTGGCTGTCAGGACTTGATAGCCAGAGGCTTCCAAGCGCATCGATAGTAAAGACAGGACGCCATCATCATCATCGACCAGAAGAATTCGGGATTGTTGTGTCATTACTCAGTGTTCCTCACGTTGACGGGTAATTGCCTGCTCAAGTTGAGTAAGTGCGTCAATCTGTTTTTGCTGCTCACTGATGGTTGTGTTTGCAGCATTTAACTGTCGGTTGAGCGCAGCTAATTCGTCGAGCATCTGTAAGTTTGCCTGAGCTTGCCTGAACCTTAGATAAAGATAGCGGTCGCTACTACAACTTTGGTTGGGTAACAGAGGCAACTGGGCATATATGCTCAATGCTTGCTCTTTTGCACTACGATCAGTGGTAACTGAGCTTAGCAAGTTAACCAGCCGAGCTGGCTCCTCTTTTACATCTTGCAGCATCTGCTTTCTTAAAGTGTTGTCTGATGTCACAAAACGTTGCTCTTCTTCAACTAAGTGTTCTAACAGGGAGGCTGGTAGAAGGCAGTTAGGTTGTTGATGGCTTTCACGAGTTGATAGCGATTCCAGCGTTTGGCATCCGCTACTGATAAGTACTGTACAGGCGAGTAAGCTAGTGGTTATTAGACGAGTCATGTGAGTTCCAATGGAAGTGTCAGGCGAAATACAATATGCCCTTCCTTATTTGTTAATAACGTCAGTTTACCATGCATTGCTTTGGTTGCTTCATGAGCAATGCTCAAGCCGATGCCTGTGCCTTTAAGAGGCCCTTGCCGTTTTTTACCGCCTTGATAGAAAGGCTCAAAAATACGTTCTGCATCTTCTGCTGAGATAGGGGTGCCGCTATTTTCTACATCCACGATTAAGTTCCTTCCTTGGGACTGAGTTGCAACGGTAATGAAACCCGATTTATCCGTGTAATAGATCGCATTTGAGATCAGATTGTTGATAACTCTTTTCAACATATCAATATCTTGCTCTATCACAGGGTATGTATCAGGTAATTTCAGATTGATTGACTTTTCAGAGATCAGGAGTTGTAGTGGACCTATGGCTTCGCTAATGAGCTTTTTCAAGTCCACGCGTTGAGGTTTTAAAATATTGGGCTGTTGTAACCGATTGTAATCTAATAATTGCTCTATCAACTTCTGTAAATTGATACTACTACTTTGTAAAAGACCAACAACATGGTGTTGGCGATCATTCAGAGGACCAGGAACCTCTTCTGCGAGTAGGTCAGCGCCCTCTCTTAAGGTTGTTAAGGGGGTTTTTAGTTCATGAGAAATATGCTGAATAAAGAGCCCTTTATGTTGTTCAAGCTCCGATAAATGGTTATCCAGCCATAGGAGTTGCTTATCCAGCTCGACGATTTCACCTGGACCTCGCAGTGTCTGATAGGTTAGCTGCTCTCTGCGGCCAATTGATTTAATGCGCCGAATAAGTTCAGCGATAGGGCGTGTAATAACAGATGAGAAAAACAGCATTAGCCCTAAAGTTGTCAGAACAAGCAGTGCTGTTTGTAACCATAGCGCTTGGCGGGTTTCACGTGCTTTCTTTTGCAAAGCTTCTAGTTCGCCAATCATTTTCTGATGGCTGGTTTCGGCCAACTCTCTGGTTAGCATAGGTAACGTATTAATCTCTTCACTTATAGGTGCTGATCGTAACTGATGAATGACAGACAATAGTTTACTTTTCTGGCTATTTTGCTCGCTAATAAACATCTGTACGGCCAGTTGGTTTTGGTAAGCTTCGACCTGTTCGAGAAGGCGGTTTGCAATCGTCTCCTGCTTTACAATGCGGTATTGGCTGGCAGACCTTACAATGTCTTCCGCCAGCCTTTCTAGAGTATTGTTTTGTTGGTTTAGCTCCAAAGCCGTTTGGGTTTGACTGTAGCTTTGCTGTAATTGTTGTTCCAGTACAATACTGGTTTTATACAGCATAAAACCGATGGGCGTAATAATCAGCGCAAAGGCGATAAAGACTAATTGCTTCAGTGAGTTGGGGCGCCACGATTTTGGGGTTGGCATCATGCGCAGGATACTCTGTTAAGTGAGCGAATAGTGAAAGATTGACTAGTTTAAGCGAGCCGGGTCTGGCTCGCTAGGGAAATGGTTTAAATAGGTTTTATCAGATCTGTTGTAATGATGAGAGGGTCAGCATAATTTTTAGCCGATTAGTACTCATCTTTTTTGTAATTGTTAACTCCTCTTTACTTAAAAATCCATCGCGGTTTGTATCGCGTTCGATAAATTTATCAGCAAGCTCTACCTCGATCATGGCTTCCATATAGCCTAAACGGCCATCCCTGTTTTTATCTAACCGACGAAGCATTGTTTCAGCCTCAGAGGCTGCGATGACGCTTTTAATAGGGGGTTGGGCAGACTCTGCAAAAGCTGGGGCTGTGAATAGCACTATCAGAAGAACTGATAGGTAGGGCAGTACTCGCATATATGCTCTCCATTCTTGGTACACTGAGAGCAGATAACAAATTTTATGCCATTAAATTTTTTTTGTAATAAATCAATAAGTTACTTGTTTTATTGAGTAAGGGTCGTCTATTAGAGACAATAAACTCCTAATTATGTCTCTATTTGGATACAAATATTGCTGTTTTATCAAAAAACACATAGTAAACAGTAATATACGGCGTCTCTGTTTGGGTACGCTTGCTCAGTGAGGTACTGGAATTGCCGACAGTAGATGGCTAACAACTCCAGAATAGACGCTAGGGTCTGGACGGGTTGTGCTAAGCACGCGCAAGCCCCAAATGCCTGTCATCAGCATCTTTGCAAGGCTTTCTGTATCTGTATCTGATTGTAGCTCGCCGTTAAGTCGGCCTTTCTCTAGCGTCAAATAGAGGTGGTGCTCAATTTGGCCTAGATACTGAGTTACCCTCTCACGTACTTCATCATCTTCGGTTGCTAACTCTAATAAAGTGTTGATCATCAAACATCCTTTACCGATGGTGTCACAGGACACCTCTTCTGTCATGCGAGAGAAGAATAGATGAATGGCCTCAACAGCAGAGTCTCGTTGCTCCATGCAGCGTTGGATTCGTGTTAAGCTATTGTTCGCATAAGCGTCGATAACTTCTAGAAATAAGCCGCGCTTACTATTAAAAGCACCATAGATGGAGCCTGGTTTTAAGTTGGTAGCGTTGACCAAGTCATTTACAGATGTTGCTGTATAACCTGTTCTCCAGAACACCTTCATGGCTTTATCAAGGACTTCTTTCCTGTCAAACTCTGCAGGTCTGGCCATTGTCGCTGCTCCGTCGGTGTGTCTAGTCTATAGACGTGTGTGCGTTTGTCATTTTTAAAGTTTAGTTATGATACATATAAAGGATTTAGTCAACTATGCTTCCCCATAATGCATTGTCTTTGCTCATATTTTTTTCTATTTTTTTATTTTTGACTGGATGTGCTGGCATTAAAAATATAGAGGATTCTTCCCGGCATCTTATACGTGGTGCAGTTAATTTTTCTCAAGGGGAGTTCACGATCACGCCTTGCTATAGTCAAGAACGTCGTAAATTGAGGGATAAGCGTGGGTTGGTAGAAAAGCGTTATCGTGAGCAAACTCCAGAGGGGAACTTACCAGTTTATATGGAGCTGCGTGCTTCGCCACTTACCGACTTAAGCTGGGATGTTAGTGATGTACAGGTTGCTGGTGGAGGGAGCAGTGCTTGCGAATTTGATCTTATTGGTATCCAATTCAGAGCCGCAGGAAGCGACCCTTTGTGGATTGTCGATGTGTTGGCTGATCGTGTTCGAGTGCAGTCATATGACAATTTGCGCACCCTGACATTTCCGTTAAGTTCATCTTCTGGGCTAGGGGGTGTATGGGAAGGGGTGCTAAAAAGTGTCAAAAATCGTACCCATCGGTTTCGTTTGGAAATTCTAGATCAGGCTTGTCGTGACAAACATAACGCTTGGTATCGTCGGACGGCATCGCTTGAGTTAGACGGTGATCTTTTCTACGGCTGCGCACGAGAGGGAGATTTAACTTCTCGCTCAGTAAAAGGACGTTACAGTAATGAGCTAACTCAGGATCATGTGTTTGTTGTGTTAGATCTTTTAGATGATCAAAAGGCTAGCATGCTGCTGGACTACCGCAATGGACAACCGTTGATCGTTATGAGCGGTGTTTGGAAATGGAAAAGCAGTGATACGCTTTTGCTGGAATTTAGTGAGCAGGATGGAAGGCAGCAACAATCCTTCCTGCTGTTACGCAGAACCGTTAACGGGTTTGTTCAGCAAGGTTTCTCATCGGAGTTTGGGCGGGCAGGGCTGTCTTTAAGCCGGTCTGAGTAGCTACCGTTTTAGTAAACAAGCTCTAGCCTCGTTCAATTGAGCGGCTAGATAGCTGTTACCACCGTGATCGGGATGAAACTTCTGCATCAATTTGCGGTGTGCGAGAATCACTTCCTCGTCTGAACAACCCTCTTCAAGTCCAAGGATTTTAAGCGCCTCAGCACGTTGCATGTGTTGATTATTAGGTGAAGGGGCTTGCTTTGCTTTAGCTCGAGATTTGAATAGTTTTCCTAAAAAGGGTATGGCTTTTAACAAAAAACCGTACTTTTTATAGAGCAAAAATGCACCGGCAAAGAGTGCGCCAATCCAATGTATGCGGCCAGTGACGGTCAAAATGACTAAAGCAGCAATCAGGGAGAGAATGACTAGTTTAATTACAGCAGAACCACGTCGATGAGGCGGTAAAGCCTTCAACCAAAGCATCCCCGCCATCAATAAAGCGCCTAGTACAATGATCACGAAAGGGCTCATTACATACTCTTTTCTCAAGTGTTCAGGAAAGAGTAGCCGCACTCGAGACGGATGTGAAGTACCTATTGCGTTTGGGGCTGCTCTCCAACGTAGCGATGGTATTTTTTCTCCTTAACGAAGTGCATATCGACCATCACGAGCCCATCTACACAGAAATTAAAGTCCGCGTCTACACCAAAATCGAGAAAGCGTACACCACCCTCTTCACAGAGTTCACTGTACTGTTTATAAAGCGTTGGAACAGAAACGCCTAGATATTCCAGCTGTTCTTTGAGCACTCTAAAGTCTTGGCGGTAGTCTTCGCCACAAAAGAGGGCTTCTAACCCTGACTGTTCTTCATGGGTTAGTTTGTAAGGAGCATTGGCTTTGGCAAGTTGGTCTGCGTCATTAAAATAATGTCTGTAAAACCAGACAAGCATGTTCTTGGCGGGTTTGGGGTAGCTATTACTTAGACTAACAGGGCCAAACATATAGCGAACATGAGGGTGCTGTCTTAAGTAAGCGCCAATCCCATACCAAAGGTAATCTAAGCTTCTTTTACCCCAGTACTTAGGTTGAACAAAGCTACGGCCTAGTTCGATGCCCTGTTCAAAAAATGGCTGCATCTGAGGGCGAAACTGGAACAGAGTCTGACTATACAAGGGACTATCTTCGTCATGAACGAGGTTGAATGACTCGGCCAACCGATAAGCCCCAGCAATTTCAAGATCCTCTTCATCCCATAAAATCAGATGGCGATAATAGCGATCATACTTATCTAAATCTGTTTTCTGTCCAGTACCTTCACCTACACAGCGAAATGAAACTTCCCGTAAGCGACCGACTTCCTGCATGACAATTGAGTCAGGGCGATAATCAAACAGGTATATTTTTTTACCGTCTGACGTTTCCCCCAAAAGTTGCGAGTCTTTAAGCTCCTGCTTGATACTCTGGCGGTCTTGCGGGTGGCTGATCGTTTTCTCCGTCACGAATAACGGGCTTTTGCGTTTAGCGATGCGGTACAAATGTTTGCGTAGTAGCTTAGTTTTCTCATTCAATGTTAGTGGGACGGCATCAATATGGCTGAAAGGGATCGGCTCGCCGATGCGGACAGGAATCGTAACCGAGCGTTTATTAAACATCTCTTGGACTAACAGCAGGCCAGACATCGATTTGTTCAGATAGGACATACCGTAAAACAGCGATGAATTTTTACCACCGAGATAAACAGGGAGTATGGGCGCATTCGCTTTCTTAGCAAAACGTAGAAAACCGCTGTTCCACTTGCCATCTTTGATACCTGTCATACCTGCTCGGGAAACCTCGCCGGCAGGAAATACAATGACCGCTTCTTCGTTGTGTAACGACTCTACAATGCGACCAATATCGCGTTTGCGGGTGCTACGTCCCAAATTATCCACAGGAAGAAACAGAGAGCTCAACTGATCCACATGATTGAGTACATCGTTTGCTACGATACGCACATCCCTGCGTACCTCACCAACCAGCTTGAGTAACGCCAGCCCATCCAATGCGCCTAGAGGATGGTTGGCTACGATAACCACACGACCCGATGCAGGAATATTCATACGATCAGTGTGGCTCAGGCTGTAACTGAAGTTAAAGTAATCCAAAACACGATCAATAAACTCAAAACCCTTAACTTCCCTATTTTCTGCAAGGAAATGATTGATCTCATCTTCATGCACCAGACGTCTCAAACAAAAAATAGCTGAGCGACGAAGAGGGGCGGGCTTAGAAGAGAAAGACGGGAATTTATTGGTCAAAACTTGTTCAACATTGATCACGCGGATTACCTGTATCTGTACATATTGGATAACAGAATATGGCAGCTACATGACACTTACTTGAAAGGAGTGTGACAGATAGATGACAAATATGTCATTGACTAAAGTACTTTCTTATATGGCTAGAGTGACTTTTTGGTAAGTTAATCTTCCATTAAGGGAGTGACTAATAATCCCCTTTATGGGATACTTTCGGCCGCTTTTGCTACTTATATTATGAGTTTGCTAAAGCGATAAGGATGCAATTAGGGCATTGCTATCTAATTGATGTATAGGTTCATTTGCTATCTAAGCATTGGATTGCAGGTGAGTTTCAACAGGGAAGTGTGGCGTCTTTGCGCAGTATTGAGCGCGACAACTACTACTAGCTTCCCCCTTGATAACAAGTAATGGATGTTAGTACCTCATGGTTAAGTTCTTCCGAAATGCTGCGTTACTTCTTTCGATTCTGGTTACCTGCCAGGTTTCTGCTCAAACGGATAGTCAGCCATCTGTGGCTATTAAAGAGCCGACCGTCGGGGAGGGGGTGTCCTCACGAGCCGGTAAGGATCTGAATTTAGGGATTCTTTGGGATGAGATGGAAGCCTCTTTTAGAGCCACCCGTAAGTTCCGTGTTTTAAGCCGTAATAAGGCTGATTTAGCCGCAGTGCTAGAAGAGCAGGATTTTGCAAAGTCAGATCTGGCTAAAGGCGATGCAGCCGCATCAGGCCAGTTAGATAATGCGAATTATCTGATCCTTCCTACCGTGCAGGATTTTAAATTCTATAGTGCCTACAGCAAACTGCCTAACTTTGATGACAAGTACAAACGCTCGGATGTTGGCTTGCTTCAAGTTAGTGCAAAAATGATTGATACCTCCTCAGGCCAGATTGTTACCACGTTTAGCTTATCTAGCAAATTTAACCTTAATCAAGGCGTTGTGAACGGTCGTGGTGGCAAGCCTAGTAGCAAGCGTTTTACGCAGCTCTCTAATGAAGTTTCAGCGCAATTAGCAGATCAGTTTGTTAATGCAGTCTATCCGATGAAAGTGGTTAAGCGTGATCGACGCGGTGATGTGGTCATCAATCGGGGTAAAGATGGCGGTTTAAAAGTTGGCCAAGTATATGAAGTCTTCTATGCAGGTGAAGAGATGATTGATCCAGATACGGGTAACTCACTTGGTTCATCAGAAGAGTATGTGGGTAAAGTAAAAATAAGCCGAATCAACCCAAAGTTTACGATTGCTAAAGTCATAGAAGAAGTGGATGCCACCAATGCGCCGATTAATACGGGCGATATTCTAAGAGCACCACAAAAATAATCGCAGTTACAGGAAGTTAGCTGATATGTATAACCTATCAAAACGAGCAGGATCGCAGATTCTGCTGAGTCTATTTTTATTGCTTTCGTGGGGTGCTAATAGTATGGCCGCTCCTGCGGCATTATCTGAAAAGAGCAATGCTGTTTCTATTGCGGTGATGGGTGAAAACGACTTTGTGCCGGATGCCGTTACCAACGCCGCCCAAGGCGGTGTCCCTGAAGCACTGGCAAGCCGTGTAATACAACAACTTGATCGCAGTAAGCGCTTTAATATTTTGGACCGGACAGTACTAAGACGCTCAATTCTAGAACAGCGCTTCGGGCAAGAGCAGAAAGCCTCTGATCTTGATAGAGTATTGGATAAAGCGGTCGATGAGATGCCAAATGTCAGCGGCATCACTGTTGCCGCATCCGGTTTGTTGGGAGCAGCTAACGACTCCCTTAAAGACTTTAAAGATCTAGGTACTGCCACTGGGGCTGATTACATCGTATATATGAAGCTTGAGCGTTTGGAGTCTGGTAGTCAAACCTCAAAGCGCCCATACAGTGACTCTGGAGAAACGATAACGAAACAAGAAACCAACGCAGTTTTATCCATCCGTATTATCGAAGTTGCGAACAGTCGCGTGGCTGGTGCCGCAAAGGTTAGCACACGTTTAATTGAACGCAATGCCCAATCGCCATCGGCTACCATACTTGCTGCCTATGACAGTGCCGCGGCTGATGCCTCCGACAAAATTATTGATATTATTTTTCCTGCCAAAGTCGTTGGCAATGACCCATGGGTTATTAACCGAGGCACGAATGATCGAGTCAACGCTGGGGATCAGTTTGAGTTAGTACGTAATGGCAAAGAGATTAAAGATGAGTCCGGTATTGTTATCGGACGCATTCAGATTCCGGCGGGGAAAATTAAGCTAACAAACGTCCAAGATAATCTGAGTTTGTTTGAAGTGATCTCAGGAGAGCCGCAAAAAGAGGATCTTCTTGTCAAAAAAGGTACAACTCCCACTGCAATAAATAAAGTAGGTGCGACGGCGACTTTAGCTTCACCGAATAGCGTTACCCAGAGCCGTCCTAAAGTCGCCATTGGATTAGTTAAAGCACGATCCACTGCAACGACTGGATTAGATGCGTCTGCACACATTCCAGCATTTACAGACTCCCTCATGACACGCCTAGTGCAAACGAAGCGCTTTACACTGATTGACCGCCAAGAGGTTGACCAGTTGCTCAATGAACAGCTAGCGCAAGCCTTGACTGAAAACCAAGAGCTGCCGTCGGATATGGGGCAACTGCAGGGTGCTGATTATTTGGTATATGGCAGTGTTTCCAGCTTTATGTTCAAAGAAGAGCGCCTACGTCTACCTGGCTCAAGCCAAACACTGCTCAAAAAAGTGGGTATGGTTGAAGGCAATATGCGCATCGTAAATGCGCTCAGTGGTGAAGTGATGGCCTCTCGTAAAGTGAGTGTCAAACAAACCGTAGAAAATGATATCTCAGAGGCGCGTCTCATTACCCTATTAGCCGATGCCTATGCAGAACAGGTGACCATGGAGCTGATGCATGCCGTTTACCCTATTAAAATAGCGGCACTAACTGCAGACGGCACGATTTATCTTAATCGAGGCACTGATGGTGGCTTATCTGAGCAAGAGACTTTACTCGTTTACCAGCAAGGTGAAGTCATCGTAGACCCAGATACAGGGATTTCATTAGGTAAAACAGAGCTAAAAATTGGCGAAGTAACACTTGTCGAAGTGGAAGAGTCTCGCAGTAAAGCGCGTTCTGAGCAGATTGCTAGCCTGCAAGTTGGGATGTTACTAAAACGACTACCTGAAAACACCCAGAAAAGAGGCGCTGCAAACGTTCAGCAGGCAACGGCTCGCTCGGGTGCAGAGATGCAGAAGCAAAAGGGCAAAGCGACATTGGCAATTGGGCAAATCAAAGTGAACCCTGCCGGGAAAACGCAAAACTTATCGCCGGCGAATGTAGAGCGTGTCGTCAACGATCTCTACGTAAAGCTGACTCAATCCAACCGCTTTGATGTGTTAGAACGTAGCCAAATTGATCAAGTACTGGACCAAAAAGCGTTTACTGCAATCGCACAAGGTCAAGACATTGATCCAGCTTTAGGTGAGTTGTTAGGTGCTGATTATCTTATCCATGCCACTATTGATGATTTTTATATCGAAACTGAAAGAAAGCAGATAAGTGCAGTAAACCGGACCCAAGTTAAGCAGACCGGAAAGTCTAATGCCACTGTTAGAATCATTGATGTGCATACGGGTAAAACGGTATCGGCAGATAAGATAGCTTTACAGCGTCTTTTAAGCGACACCGCTGATCAGCAGCAAGTGTTTAATGAATTAATAGAGCAGCTCAGCACAAAAATGGTAGCTGGGGTGATCAACCATATTTATCCCATCAAAATACTGGGCGCGACGCCTGACGGCAAAATCTATATCAATCGAGGCAGTGATACAGGGATAAAGGTTGGCGGGCGTTTTACTGTTGCTCGCCCTGGTGCCGATTTGGTTGATCCGGATACAGGTATCAGTTTTGGCAAAACAGAAACCGAGGTGGGTGTCATCGAGATTCAATCGGTAGAAGTTGCTCGCGCAATTGCCAATGCCGTATCGGGTACAGGATTCGCCGCCGGTGATATCTTGCGTCCAGTACCGAAAAAAGTGACCACTCAGAAACAGGTCAAAAAAGTGAATAAACCGACGTTTTAATTGATTACTTAACATAGCTCTGTGGCTAATGAATTGGCCACGGAGCACTCGAAGGAGCGAATTTGATGTCACTTTTAAAAAGCAAAGTAACACCACTTTGTTTAAGCATCTCCTTAATTGCCACCTCACCTATGGTCTTATCCAACCCGTTATCGGGGTTAATCAATAACCTCAATCAACTTCAGTCACAACCGACTCAAAAAGAGGAAGTAGAACCTGAAGCACGGCAAGCGCAGGTTACAGCCGAAGGCGGTGAAAAATATGCGACGGGTTATAGCCAGGCTTTTTATCCTGTCAAAGAGCAATTAAGGTCGGGCGCTTCGGAGCAGGCCCTCAAAACCCATAAAGAAACCTTTCTGGACAAAGATGCCAGCTTCTTATCTCAGGTAGAGCATGGCGTTGTAGCGCTGGATACTAAGAACCCTGAAGTGGCTATCGAAGCGTTTGCCAAAGCCGAGCGTATATTAGGAGAGGAGTACGCCGGGTCTAAATTCGGCAGCATGCTGGCAGGCTCTTCGAAAAATATATTATCGATGATTACCGGCGCAGGTGAATTGACTGATTATCCGGGTGAGTCATTCGAACGCATTTTAATGCTGAATTACAAATCAATTGCTTACATGCTTCAAGGTGAGCGAAAGGCATACAATGTCGCACGCCGCTCTATCGATTGGCAAAACATAGAACGAGACCGATTCAGAGCCGAAGTTCAAGCAGCGAAAGAGGAGCTTGAGAAGCAAGTTGCCGAGCAAGAAGAGAAGGGTAACGATCTCACAGGTTTTGGTTTCACCGACACCATGAATAAATATTATGGAAAGACTAAGAAACAGGCCACACAACTGCCTAGTGCTTATGTTAATCCATTTGGTTTTTATATGACCGGCATGGTGCAAGAGTTTGATAGTTATGATGATCGCTCCCTGCGTGATAATGCTCGCATCTCCTACAAAAAAGCGTTGGAGTTAAACCCTAAAAGTAAAGTGATTCAGGCGGCCGCTGCCGCGATGAAAAAGGCTCCCCGTAAAGGACGCCGACTGGTCCATGTTGTCGTAGCAGATGGGTTTGCACCTGAGAAACGCACGGTAAGGTTTGACTACAATGTGGGTGGTGTGATGCTACCGGTGAAGATTCCGGTTTATGAAGCGGAAACATCACCGATCTACCGATTTGAGATTCAAACCGTGTCGGGTAAGCGTCTGTCTCATGTTCATCCTGTTGCTGATATAAACAGCATCGCGCTCAGACACCAGTACGACAGCCTGCCTTTTCAGCAGCTGAATATGACGGTATCGGTTATCCGTAGCTATTTCGAAAACCGTGCGCTTAACAAGCTTGGCTTTATCGGAAAGATGGTCAGTGACAAGCGCCAAGAGGTTGCTAATCCGGATATGCGTTCGTGGATATCCCTACCCGAGAAATTCCTAGCGGCGCGTTTAGAGGTTCCGAAAAATTTAGATCGTATTCGTATCAAAGGGTATGACAAGCGGGGCCGTACTCTGGTGAATGAGGTAGTGAAACTCAACAAGCAAAGCCATAACTTTGTTTATGCCCGCAATATCGGCAAAACCATGAAAGTCTCTTCCAATACCAACAAACTATGGGCGCCTGTGCGCTAAGGAAAGCATATGATTAATAAAGCTAAGCTACTCATTATCAGTATTCTCTCCGTTGTTGTGCTTACTGGCTGCAATAACGTAAGAACCCCAGATGAGACTCAAAGAGCGTTGGTTAACTCAGATCACCCTCGTGCCCAGTTAGTGTTAGGTAATAAAGGCCTGCTGGATAACGTCATTTTTCGTGATGTAATTTTTGGACAAGTGGGTAACTTCACCCGTGCTCAATTTCAGCTTGAGAATCTGAGTGATCAGCGTATGAGCCTTGAATATCAGATCAACTGGTTAGACAACCAAGGGTTCACGGTACTCAGCAACAATGCATGGCACCGTTTTACGCTTGGGCCACGTCAAGTGAAAACGCTGCAAAGTGTCGGTAAATCAGAAGATGCATACAAAATCCAAGTCACGGTTAGATACCCTGATGACTTGTTTATAGAGTCACATAAACTTGAAAAAGCTAAAAAGTAATCTTGAAACGAAGGGACATACCTAATGAATATCAAACAACTTTTTTCCGTTAGTCTGATGGCTGTCGTATTAGCAGGGTGTAATACCATGCCGGGTAAAGGTGGGCAGGCTGGTGTCTCTGTGATGGACCCAAATAGTCGTGCTCATTTAGATACTGAACTTACCATGGCTGATTACACAGCGTTTGCAGAAAACGTGACTAATAAAATGCTGAGCTCTAAGCTGGTACAAAAATGGGGTTCTAAAAAGCCACGTCTTATCGTTTCTCGACTGCAAAATAATACAGATAACGAAAACATCCGTATGCAGGATATTCATGATCGTATTACAGAGACTATCTTGAACTCAGGCGTTGCTCGTTTGGTTGATACCTCGGCTACGCGTTTTGACTATGTCGTGCGTACCGAACTCTCATCTACACGCCAATATGGAGCGGACGGTGCAGAGCTGGCTTTCTTTAAACTAGAATTTAAAATGTTCAAAATAGATGGCGAAATGGTAGGCCAATGGTCTGATGTGCTGCCACTAGGCCGCGCACAGCAGAAGTTCCTGTAACAAGTTAAAAGCCCGGTTAAGCTTTTGCTAGGCCGGGTTGTTTTACTCTATCTTGCCAATCATCGTGTAATTAGTCAGTGTCTCACCTCTTAATGTAACCTTGTTTTCCTGAGTTAAAATAAAACCTTGTGACTCAAAAAAGTGTGTAGCTGGCTTGCTGGCCTCCACATACAATGAACCAATGTTTCGCTCTTTTGCCATTCGGCGCGCATGTGTTAAAAGCGCACTCGCTATACCTTGGCCTTGGAATAAAGGGTCAACATATAAGCAATCAATATGACCGTCCTCTTCCAGCTCAATAAAACCGGCTAGCCTGCCTTTGCTCTCAGCAACAAAGGGGCGCTTGGAGTTAAAACGGAGCTGCCAGAAATCATAATCAGGCGGGGTAGGTGCCCACGCTTCTCGTTCGGCGGCTGTGTAATCATCAGAGGAGATGGCATGAACAGCGGCATGAAAGAGCGTGGCTAGTTTAGCTGCATCGTCGGGACGATAATTACGAATGAGAATGGTGGGTTACCTCTCTGCACTTCTTCGTGGATGGCGGTAAATATGCCACTTGCACCCCGAAAGGGGAGTTCCTCTTCAAGATAGCTACATTTTGGAAAAGCGCTACAGCCCATAATAGTTTTTAATCCCCGATAAAATACTGGTGATCGCAACGGCTGATAAAATGATCCCCATAATACGGCTGATTACGCTGGCGCCGCTTTTACCAATCAACTTATCGATCCAGCTAGCACATAGTAGGAGGATCAAAACCACAACAAGTACCAGTAACATGATCAGCGCGGTTTGTAGCTGCTCGGTAATATGAAAACGGTCTTTTTCGGTTAGCATGATCGCGGCAAGAATGGCCCCAGGGCTCGCAATAGAGGGTATAGCCAAAGGGAAAATTGCTTTTTCAGTGCTGCTGTGGGTCAGTTTAAGCTCCTCCTCTGGCTTACCGTCGCCAAAGATCATCGTTAAGGAAAACAAAAACAATATCACTCCGCCTGCCACTTCAAAGGCTGAAAGTGGTATGCCTAACGCGGTTAGAATGAGTTCACCCACGACAATAAAGAAAAGCAAAATAGCGGCTGAGATCGCAGTTGCCTGCAAGGCAATTTTACGTTTTAGCTGCCTGTCGTAGTGAGCCGTCACGGCTAAAAACACAGGCACTGTACCAATGGGATCGATTACGGCAAAAAAGAAAATAAAGGTCGAAGCAAATTCATCCATCAATCCAAGCCTCGCACAATGGGTACAGAAGAATCAGGCTTTACGGGGTCTATAGCTGAGTTTAATCAGATAGTAACAGCCTCCAAGAGCAATGATAATGACCCCTAAACCGATGATAGCCAAAGGGTCATACTTTTCTAAATCCAGTAGGATGACTTTACGTGAAACCGCTATCACGGCAACCAGTAGCACGACCTCTGCATGGATCACGTTCTCTTTGAAATACATCTCCACGGTTTCTATCAGTTCAAAACCAATCAAAATGATGAAAAAGAAACCAAAGATTCTAAAAAGCTCATCAATCTCAAGAAACAAGACATCATCGGTTGGGTCAAATAGATCTGTGTAGAGCAAAATACCTAACTCAACAATTGAGATGGCAACAATGATGGTCATGAGAATTAGGACGATAAACGACATTAGCCGCTTAACCGAATGCACTAAAGACACGGCTTTGTTTATATCTTCACTCATACTGTGACGCTCCCCATCTGCCGTAAAATCCCTAACATGAGACATTCATAGTAAAGAATCTTATCAGCCAGCTTTAGGCAACGGAAGTGCTTGTTTCTATAATGCCGCAGAGCTCTCCCAACGATACTCCATCTGTGTTGCTGTCTTCTCAGGCATCGGGTGCACCTGGCACTAAAACGAAGCCCTCGTCTATCCAGCCAGTGACACCGCCGATCATCTTTTTTACGGGGCGGCCCAGCTTGGCTAAGCGAATAGCGGCTTTCTCTGTGCCATTACAGTGGGGGCCTGCACAGTACACCACAAACAATGTATCGGCAGGGTAGCGTGATAAGGCGGCTTCGTTGATACGCGGATGAGGTAAGCTTTCGGCGCCTTCTACATGGCCCTTGGTAAAACACTCAATACTACGTACATCGAGCAATACAAAGTCTTGGCGACCGTTACTGATCGCGTGGTGAACATCCCAGCAATCGGCCTCAAAACGTAATAAGCCTTCAAAATGGCGCAATGCTTCTTCACTGCTGGCGGCAGGTACGCGGGATACGGCAGATGACATAACAATGACTCCTTTTCGATATGTATGTCATGCCAGTATCGAGCAAATAGGCTGTTCATACTGCTGGCTTAAAAGACATATATCGTTAACTTTAAGCCAAAGTATCGATCACTCAGATTTCCTCTTACGATTTAATAGCACAGGCCCTGAGCCCTCAGCTGCCAATTTATCGTCTTCGTTATATAAGGGGCAGTTTTTCATCGATAAACAGCCGCAGCCGATGCACCCCGTTAATGAATCACGTAACCTCTCTAAATAGTGAATACGCTGCTGCAACTGATGGTTCCATTGTTTAGACAGCTGCTCCCAGTCGTGTTGGGTGGGGGTGCGATTATCTGGCAAACTGGAAAAAGCCTCACGGATCTCCTCTAACGTCACCCCCAGCTTTTGCGCTGCTTTAATCACCGAAATACGCCTAAGTACCTCTGGGGAATAACGCCTTGTGATACCGCTTAGTTGAGACTAGAATGACCGATATAAAGACCACTTAAGAGACCTATTATATGACCACTAGGATTTTGGCCGATGTTGCAGCCAGTATTACAGAGCTAAAAGCTAACCCTATGAAAGTTGCAACTAGCGCTTATGGTGAACCTGTAGCTGTATTAAACCGAAATGAGCCAGCGTTTTATTGCGTACCTGCTGAAGCGTATGAATTGATGATCGACAGACTCGAAGATCTTGAGCTGCTTGCTATTGCTAACGAGCGTGAATCTGAAGAGAGCATATCGGTAAATATTGATGACCTATAAGCTCGATTTTAAAAAGAGTGCGCTCAAAGAGTGGAAAAAGCTTGGCTCAACGCTGCAACAACAGTTTAAGAAAAAGCTAATTGAGCGCCTAGAAAATCCACATGTTCCAGCGTCAAAGCTTTCTGGCGCTGATAACCTGTATAAAATTAAGCTGCGCCAATCGGGTTATCGTCTAGTCTACAAAGTTGAAGATGATGTCATCATTGTAACCGTCTTAGCTATCGGAAAACGCGAGCGTAGCGAGACTTACCGTAAGGCTATGAAAAGGCAAGATGACTGATTGTGATAGAACCATCTTGTCCGCTCGCGTCTATACCAACGAACGCAAAAGTTCTGGAACTGCCCAGCATTGCTGTGCAGTGGTTCTAAATGCTGACTGGTCATTCAGGCCTGAAACTCGATTTCTACACCCAACTCGAAGCCCGTCGCTTTGATTATCCGTCCTACTGGCGTGCATCAATACTCTGAGCGAGTGGGCTTACACCGGTGCTGAACCTGAAACTAACTGGGACTGAAAGGTAACCCGCTATTTGAATAGGACAGAGGCCGGTTAACTGATGAATGTCTAGTGCCCCAGACCAACCTGCAAGGAGCAATCTGGCCTGGCAGTGGTTAACAACCACGTTAAGTGTGCCTCAATAGGTGTTTGCTGTAAGTCATTCACAGCCAACGATGACAGATGAAGTAGGATCACTGGTTCAGGGGCTTGGTAATGGCCGCAGACGCGGCCAATAAAAAACTAATGCCTATTGACAGGATGAAGGCTCATAGGTGTTAAATGTTCTTTTCATATCTCAGTTTGTATGGCCACAACAACCAAGCTGAGGCCATGCCACAGGAAAATAACAATACACCCCATGGCCCTCCAAACGCTGGCGCTCCAAAGTCTGTCACCAAGTCCACAAGATTAAAGGCGAAAGAGAAAAAACCATAGTTCAAAAATATAAGCAACAACGTCCCTCTAATTCCATTTCTGAGCACTAACTTTCTCAATTCAGAATTAATGTTTTTCATAGATACCTCCTCCTGAGGATATTGGTGTGCCCCGCTAAACGGCGAGCGTTAGCGAGTCCGATGGAGGCCACGTTTTTTGTGGCCGGAATGTATTTGAGCGGTCTGTTAGGCATTGATTAATTTTACCGTTGGCGGCCTTTCTGAAACAATATCTATGATTTGGTTTAAGCAACAAAAGCCATAGTGTACAAACGGACCAGGATGATTTTCTGTAGCGAATGTACCTTGGCCAATATAGTTTAGAAAAGCTGATTCCGAATAAACTCGTGCAAGCCTGCCCTCGAATTTCTCCTCAATGCCTCCAGCATAGCTTTCATTCGTAACTGCATATGCTATGTAGTCATCGAAGACTATTTCATAGCGAGTACTGCTTTCGGCTACCTCAATGGGCTTGCTCTCGTTCAATAGCTTTCGTAGAGCTTCATTCGGCTCTTCTACTGATGATATTTCCTGAGCAATATCAGTTACACTGGCCTCAGCTATAACTATTCTGAGGCAATCCTTATAGGTTTCTTGTATCTCAATCATATCAAGATACTTATGCTGATTCATTGCACTGAACATAGATACCAACGACTAGTTAATGGGCTGCCGAAACAACGCGTAGGCAGTCCGATTTTGAACGCCTTGTATGCGATTCAGTTGAAAACAATGATGCTACCCACTTTGGGTGAATAACTTGCTGCTTCTGGTCCGACAAAATCGCTTTCCTTCATTGAAACCGAGACATAGGCTCCTGTTTCAAAAACTACGCGAAGCTCTTCTTCAGTACTGTAAGCTGAAACAACCTTTTGACCTACCAATTGTTTCAACTCGACCGGCTCTACGCCTTCCGAAACCAATTTGAACGGGTTTTCTATGACCAATTCGCCAAGACTGAAGTCGAGGGCGCAACCCTGAACCTTCAGTGATTCACTACTGCCAGCTGCATTAACGTATGTAGCTTCGGGCCTCGAAACACCTTCTAGCACCGCGCCTTCAATTTCGTTGAATGGGGTCATCGTTTCGTTTTTCGCGCATAACGCCCGCAACACCGGACAATTTGGAGCGCAGCGTAAAATTGTTCCATGTGCTTGCGATTGTTATATCCTAAGGTTCTACACACGAACTATACCCGTTCCCGGCGTTCTGAGTTCGTGGAGCCACTTGGCAATGCTGTCTCTATTTACTTCTTCTATGGGGTAGCTCCGGGCTTCTATTGTAGAACGAGCCCCTATGCTAAATTCAGAAGATGTTACCAGTACCCCGAGTTTGCATCCTTCATGCAATACATCAGAGTACAATCCCTTAATCGTCACTTTATCAATTTTTGATTTAACTCTCTTGCATTGAATAATAAACTCAGGGGTTCCGTCCTTATCGTTCTTCCATACTCTTAAATCAACTCCATCATCATTACTTCCGGGCCCTAGATCAACACTGTAACCAAATCGCTGAAAGCATTCAGCAGTTAGTTCTTCGAACTTTCTCCAATGAATTTCACCCAACTTGTTAAGATTATTTGAAAGAAAGTCTATAAAACGTTGATCAAGAAATGTACCATCCTCCGCAACAGGATTGTACTGCTCAAACAAATCTACCAACTTGACAATATTAGTGTACTGGTGAAATTTCATTGCAGTGTGTGGGCTATGCTTCATCAAATCATCATACCCTTTAATCAACATCATGATTGCATCTAAGCCTGCTTTCCCGTGAACCTGGACAGCCTCTCTCATCATGCCTTCTGGGTTTAATGATTTTCTTCCTTCTTGAATAGCCCTCTTCGTTTCAACCTCTATGTGTCGATGATAAATATCTTGAATAGAGTGAGCGAAATCGGCACCATTTTTACGCTCTAATTCCCTCGATATTTTAAATATCTCAAATATTCCATCTAATGGTCTGTCTGTAACTCCTACTTTATGTAAGAGGTTGTAATAAAGAGTGTCATAATCTTCGGATCTAATTCTAATCCCGTGCTCCTCAGAAGAAACAATATCGTCATCAAATCCTGTACCACTAAGCAGATCACACATATGCTCAATTGAAGCAGCGATACCAGATTTATAGCCAATGATCTCATGGAGGTGATCGGCAAAATCATGCTTATCGAACCAAATTGCTCCCATGTTTAGTCCTTAGATATAACATCTTATTCATCAGGTGCGCGATATCATTCCTTACTTAAAGGTCAGAAACCGCTCTAACACATTATTTTCTAATAAGCTTTTTGGAAGGCGTCATCAGGTGGCTTCCCTGTAAATGCGCATGCGCAATATCATTCTCGCGTGTGCGCGTTATCTTCCTTGAGCTTGCTTCTATTTACTTGATTGTAGTGGAGTTGTAGGGGTTGTCCAGCAGAAAAGTGTGCACTGGGGTTAGACAAAGTGCGCATCTTTTTTGACTTTTGCTAAATATGCTGTATAAAAAAACAGTATTAATCTTGTGTGGTGGGAATGCAGCGGTGAAGTGGTGTGATGCGTAAGATCATCCATTGTGATTGTGACTGTTTTTATGCAGCGGTCGAGATGCGCGATTTTCCTGAATATCGGGATATTCCGTTAGCGATTGGTGGCAGTACCGATCGGCGGGGTGTGATTGCAACTTGCAATTATGCGGCGCGGGCGTTTGGGGTGCGTTCGGCGATGGCGACGGCTCATGCGCTTAAGTTGTGCCCGCAACTTAAGGTGATTCCGGGGCGTATGGGGGTGTATAAGGCGGTGTCGGCGCAGATTATGGCTATCTATCAGGAGGTCACCGCGCAGATCGAGCCATTGTCACTGGATGAGGCGTATTTGGATGTGTCGGATACGGAGTTGTTTCAGGGCAGTGCGACCCGTATTGCGCAGATGCTCAAGGCGAGGGTACAGGCCGAGACCGGCATTACGATTTCGGCGGGTGTTGCGCCGAATAAGTTTTTGGCAAAGATTGCCAGTGATTGGCAAAAACCAGATGGGTTGTTTGTGATTACACCGGATCAGGTTGATGCGTTTGTGTTGTCGCTTCCGGTGGATAAGCTGCACGGGGTAGGGGCAAAAACGGCTGAGCGATTACATGCCATGGGCGTGAGGGTGTGTGCTGATTTGCGTCGCCAGCCGTTGAGTTTACTGATCGAACAGTTTGGCCGTTTTGGTAAGCGTTTGCATGAGCTAAGTTTGGGGGTTGATAACCGTGAGGTGTCGAATCACCGTATTCGTAAGTCGGTCAGTGTTGAGCATACCTTCCCTAAGGATCTAGCAACATTGGCGGCGTGTTTAGCGCAGATTGCCCCTTTGTATGCGGAGCTACAGGCGCGTTATAGTAAGCATAAAGCGTCGTTGGGTATCCAAGGGGTGTTTGTAAAGTTGAAGTTTAATGACTTTACACAAACCACGGTGGAGCAGCATGTACAGGGGGATCAACCGGGGTTGTTTCCGCTTTTGATGGAGCAGGGTTTTTTACGCGCAAATAAGCCGGTAAGGTTGTTAGGCTTGGGTTATCGCTTACAGCCTGGGGGTGTAGAGGTGGCCGAGCAACTGCCGTTATGGCCAGCTAACCAAGGAGCCAATCCGCATGACATTGACTGATTTAGCCGCCCGTGTTGCGGGGTATGTGATCCATCCGGACTTCAGGGATGAGGCGTGTGGTTTGCGTTGTTGTGAGTTGGCGCTTGCCGCTTTGCGAACGGGGGATTATGGCGTCGGTGCTGTGTTGCTGGATGCTGCGGGAAATACCCTGATCGAGGCGCAGAATCAGGTGTTCTCAGGGGGTTATTGTTCGTCGGGCCATGCAGAGATGCGATTGATAGATCGTTTTGAGTCTGAACTGGCCGGCCAGTTGAACCCCGATGATCTGAAGCTGGTGGTCTCTTTGGAGCCTTGCCCCATGTGTTTGAGCCGGATTCTGTTAGCTGGTTTTGGGGTTGTTAAATATATGGCGGAAGACCCAGCAGGGGGGATGGTATCTCGGTTGGATGATATGCCGCCTGCGTGGCAAAACTTAGCGAGTTTACAATCGTTTTATCATGCGCATGTCAGTGATGCACTTCGCCAATTGGCACAAGACCTTGCACAATATGGGGTCGCCGAGTTACGCAAAAATTTGCTGGCGCAACGCCAGATCTTTTCTTCATAAGGGTTGATGGGTTTTATTGAATTGTCACGCTGGTGTGTCAGCATGGGGTGATTTCTGCTAAAATCCGGCACTTTTTTAACCCCGTTCAAACTGTTTAACACACATCCCATTTCGGAGTGATGAATGTTTCAACTGCTCGTTTCTAAAACTCAAAGTATGAAAAATGACCTGCTGTCGGGTTTGACAGTGGCGCTGGCCCTCGTGCCGGAGGCGGTCGCCTTTGCTTTTGTCGCTGGTGTAGAGCCGCTGGTTGGCTTGTATGCGGCCTTTATGGTGGGCTTAATTACGGCGGCGATTGGTGGTCGTCCGGGTATGATCTCCGGTGCTACGGGTGCGCTGGCAGTGGTGATGGTCAGCTTAGTGGCGCAGCATGGTGTGCAGTATCTGTTTGCTACGGTGGTGCTGATGGGTATTTTGCAGATCCTTGCGGGGGTGTTTCGTTTAGGTAAGTTTATTCGTTTGGTGCCCCATCCTGTGATGTTGGGATTTGTGAATGGTTTGGCTATCGTTATCTTTTTGGCGCAGTTAAAGCAGTTTAAATTCACGGATGATAGTGGCCAATTACAGTGGCTGCAGGGTAGTGATATGGGCATGATGCTCGCTTTGGTGGCGTTAACGATGGCGATTATTCACTTTTTGCCTAAGTTTACCCGTGTGATTCCCTCGTCATTGGCGGCGATTCTGACCGTGACTTTATTGGTGATCGGTTTAGATCTGGATACCCGTACGGTGCAGGATGTATTGGCTAATATGACCGGTAACCCTGCTGCGACAATTGCGGGTGGCTTGCCTGATTTTGCGATTCCGATGGTGCCGTTTACCTTAGAGACGCTTTATATCATCTTTCCTTATGCGGTGATTTTAGCGGCAATTGGTTTGATTGAGTCGTTGCTGACGTTGACCTTGATTGATGAGGTTACAGAAACCCGCGGGCGCGGTAATAAAGAGTGTGTAGGGCAGGGCGTTGCCAATGTCGTGACAGGTTTCTTTGGGGGTATGGGCGGTTGTGCCATGATCGGCCAAAGCATGATTAATATTAACTCGGGTGGCCGTGGTCGTGCATCGGGTATCTCGGCGGCGCTGTTTTTGTTGGCGTTTATTTTGATTGGCGCCAGCTTGATCGAAATTATTCCGGTTGCTGCGCTGGTGGGCGTGATGTTTATTGTAGTGATTGCGACCTTTGAGTGGGCGAGCCTGCGTTTGTGGGGCAAGGTGCCAAAAGCAGACCTGCTGGTTGTACTGACAGTGACGGTGGTCACGGTAATGACCGACTTGGCGATTGCGGTGGTCGTGGGTGTGATTATGTCAGCGCTGATGTTTGCATGGAAACATGCTAAGCATGTGGAGTTTGAAACCTGGACCGAGAATGAAGGCAACACCAAGGTTTACTTATCCCATGGGCCGCTGTTTTTTGCGTCTGCGCAGAGCTTCCGTGATAACTTTCAACCTAAGAGTGATCCGGATGATGTGATCATCGATTTTAAAGATTCTCGTGTGATGGATCATTCGGGTATCGAGGCGATAGATGCGGTGGCTGAGCGCTATCTGGCAGCAGGTAAGACGTTGCATCTGCGCCACCTTAGCCCTGAGTGTGTGTCTTTACTTCAAAAAGCGGGTAGTTTGGTTGAGGTCAATCTGATCGAAGATCCAAAATACAAAGTAGCAGACGACCAGCTGGCGTAAGCCGCCGGTCGTTGGTTTAAAGGGCGCTTACTTGCGGGTAAGTGCCTGACCTTCAAAAGTAATACCTGTCCAGCCATCTTGCATAAAGTTGCGAATATTGGCGTGGTCATTTCCCTCTGGCGTATTGAGTACGTCTTGATAAAAGCGCCCAAAGCAATGAAGGGTTTGTTGCTCGTTCAGTTCCATGAGCTTGGCGAACGCAAAGATCTTGCACGATCCTTCATTTTGTCCTGCCCCATTGATCGCTTTGCTATCGCTTAGGCCATTGGTGAAGGCAGTTGGGGTATAGTCGAAATGCTCGCTAATAACGGCGATTGTATCTTCAAAGTCGACTTGAGCGGGGGCGTTGAGCTGTTCGCAAAAAGCTTCGGGTGTCATAGCTGTCCCTTTTATTGGTTACGTTTAGGTAAAGCTTTTTAACATGAATGATTGAATAGTTCACGGCTGGTATAAAAAAAGCGGCCAAAAGGCCGCTTAAACTTGCACTTCCCGATCAATGCTGAAGAATCTGGCTCAGGAATAGTTGGGTACGTTCGTGCTGCGGATTGTTGAAGAACTCGTGTGGTTCGTTCTCTTCTATAATCTGGCCGGCGTCCATAAATATAACGCGGTCAGCAACGGTTTTAGCAAAGCCCATCTCGTGTGTTACACACAACATGGTCATACCGCCTTCATCGGCTAGCTCGATCATAACGTCCAGTACCTCTTTGATCATCTCGGGGTCGAGTGCAGAGGTCGGTTCGTCAAACAGCATCACATCGGGGTTCATACACAGGGAGCGGGCAATAGCCACACGCTGTTGCTGTCCACCCGATAGCTGGCCTGGGTATTTCAGGGCTTGATCCGGAATTTTAACGCGCTCAAGGTATTTCATGGCGGTTGCTTCGGCTTCAGCTCTAGGGACTTTTTTCACCCAGATAGGTGCTAAGCAGCAGTTTTCCAACACAGTCAGGTGAGGGAAAAGGTTAAAGTGCTGGAACACCATTCCGACATCTTTACGGATCGTTTCGATGTTTTTGAGGTCGTTGGTTAACTCGACACCATTAACGATAATGTCACCTTTTTGGTGCTCTTCTAATCGGTTGATGCAACGAATCATTGTCGATTTGCCAGACCCAGAAGGCCCGCAAATAACGATACGCTCACCACGCTGCACCTCAAGGTTAATGTTTTTTAGTACGTGGAATTCACCATACCACTTGTTGACATCTTTTAGCTCGATCATCAACTTTTCAGAGTTTTTCTGTGCTTCTTGTGTGCTCATAATAATAGGTTCTCCACGTCGTCTTAGCGCGTGTTATGGCCAGTCTGTAAACGTCTTTCCAGTCCCATACTGTAGCGGGACATGCCAAAGCAAAAGATCCAGAATACAAAGCCAACGAAAATATAGCCTTCGGTCGCAAAGCCAAGCCATTCAGGGTCGCTGTTAGCGGATTGAACAATCGCCAGTAGATCAAACAGGCCGATGATCAATACCAGACTGGTATCTTTGAACAGGGCGATAAAGGTATTAACGATTCCGGGGATCATCAATTTCAAGGCTTGGGGAAGGATGATAAATATCATCGATTTCCAGTAACCCAGCCCTAGCGCATCTGCCGCTTCATATTGTCCTTTAGGGATGGCTTGCAAGCCTCCGCGGATAACCTCGGCAATATAAGCAGATTGGAAGAGTGTGATTCCGATAAGGGCGCGAACCAGCTTATCTAGCGTGATCTCTTCAGTGACGAACAGCGGCAGCATTACTGATGCCATAAAGAGTACGGTAATCAGCGGTACGCCCCGCCAAAACTCGATATAGATGACCGAGAACGAACGAATAATCGGCATGTTAGAGCGTCGCCCCAGTGCGAGCACAATACCCAGAGGCATGGCTGCTACAATACCGATAACGGCCAACACCAGCGTCAGGCTTAAGCCGCCCCATTTATGGGTTTCGATAACCTCTAATCCAAAGCTACCACCATAAATAAGGAAGAAAGCAATGAATGGGTAGATCAACAACGTAAAGGCGGCCACATAGCCTTTGAACGGCGTCTTTTCAATAACAAGCCAAGCGATACAGGCTGCAAAGATGACAAAGGCCGCATTAATGCGCCAGTAGCCATCCTCCGGGTAGAAGCCATACATAAACTGGTCAAAGCGATGGGTGACAAATACCCAGCAAGCGCCGCCAGAAGTACAGGCTGCTTTGGAGTCTCCGAACCAGTCGGCGTCGATAAACATCCATTTGAGGGCAGGCCCAAGGGTTATGATTAAAAAGTAACCTAACACAATCGTAGCGATTGAGTTGACCGGCCCATTAAACAGGTTGCGCTTCATCCAAACCAGCACACCGGTTGTGCTCGCTGGTGGCGGAAGAGTAGGTTGTAACTCGTATTTCATATATCTACCCCCTATCTCTCAATCATCGCGCTGCGCTTGTTATACCAGTTCATGAACATCGAAGTGAGAATGCTCAAGGTGAGGTAAACAGCCATCGTCATAAAGATAATCTCAATCGCTTGGCCAGTTTGGTTCAAGGTTGTGCCCATGAATACTGATACCAGATCTGGGTAACCAATAGCGGTTGCGAGTGAGGAGTTTTTTGTTAGGTTGAGGTATTGGCTTGTCAGTGGCGGAATAATGACACGCATCGCCTGAGGAATAATAATAAACCGAAGGGTGCGGCCCCGTGGTAAGCCGAGTGCACTAGAGGCCTCTAATTGTCCATGAGGAACGGCAAGGATACCGCCACGCACTATCTCAGCAATGAATGCTGCAGTGTAGATAGTGAGTGCCAGCCAGAGGGCTATTAACTCAGGAATAATGGTAATTCCGCCCTGAAAATTGAATCCTTTAAGCTCAGGGTACTCAACGGTCATAGGAGCACCTGCCAGCAAAAAGACAATCAGCGGTAAACCTACGATTAAGCCTAGAGCTGCCCAGATTACTGGAAAATCCTGGCCCGTTTCATCTTTGCGTTTTGCTGCCCAGCGGCCCATGAGCCACGCGCCTACAAAACCGATAACGATCGCGAAAATAACCAAACCAAAGCCATTTTGCGCAATAGGTTCAGGTAGATATAAGCCACGATTGTTTAAAAATGTACCCATAAACTCGAAACTTTGTTTTGGGGACGGTAGAGGTCTAAGGACCGCGACATACCAGAAGAAAATTTGTAGTAACAAAGGTATGTTACGGAATATTTCGACATAAATGGTACAGATTCGAGAGATTAACCAGTTCTGTGATAGACGGCCAACACCTAGTAAGAAGCCTAAGAAGGTGGCTGCAATAATACCTAAAATCGAAACTAATAATGTATTCAGTAAGCCGACGATAAAAGTGCGTCCATAGCTGTCAGCTTCTGTGTAAGGAATAAGAGACTGAAGTATCCCAAAGCCGGCCTCAACGTTCAGGAAGTCAAACCCTGTCGTAATACCGCGCTGCTCTAGGTTGCTCAGCGTGTTGTTAATGATAATGAGGAGAAAGGCTGCAAGACCCAGTACCAGTAATACCTGGAACAGCAAAGCGCGCTTATCTGGGTCATTCCAGAAACTGGTGCTTTTTTTTGCGGCCTTCTCCGGGGTTGATCGATTGGATGACGACATCGAACTCTCCACGGACACAAAACAGAGGAGCCTAAGGTGTTAGGCCCCACAATCACGTTAAATGCGGGAGAGCTTGGCTCCCCCACTATTTATGATTAGCGCATTGGTGGTGCGTACTGAAGACCACCGTTGCTCCATAGAGCATTGATACCACGAGATACTTTCAATGGTGAGCCTTCACCCACATTGCGTTCGAAAGATTCGCCATAGTTACCAACCTGCTTGACCACTTGGTAAGCCCAGTCATCATTTAGGCCTAAACCGTTACCTTTAGGACCTTCTAGGCCAAGCAAACGACGAACATTAGGGTCACGAGACTTTTTCATCTCTTCAGCATTGGCTGATGTTACGCCCAGCTCTTCGGCATTCAGCATCGCATTGTGAGTCCACTTAACGATGTTAAACCACTGGTCGTCGCCTTGGCGAACCACAGGGCCTAGCGGCTCTTTAGAGATAACTTCAGGCAATACCATCGCTGCATCTGGTTTTTCTAGTTTGATGCGCAGTGCGTAAAGCTGAGATTGGTCAGAGGTCAATACATCGCAACGACCAGATTCAAACCCTTTAACTGTCTGGTCTGAAGTGTCGAATACCACCGGTGAGTAGCTCATGCCATTTAGACGGAAGTAGTCGGCTAAGTTTAGCTCTGTTGTGGTACCTGCTTGAATACAAACCGCAGCACCATCCAGCTCTTTAGCGCTTTTTACCCCTAGGTCTTTAGAAACCATGAAACCTTGGCCGTCGTAGTAGTTTACGCCTGCAAAGTTAAGGCCCAACTGAGTGTCACGTGTCTGAGTCCAAGTCGTGTTACGTGGCAAAATGTCAATTTCGCCAGACTGCAACGCTGTAAAACGTTCTTTGGCAGTAAGCGGGATATACTTAACTTTGGTTGCATCACCAAGGGTTGCAGCTGCAACCGCACGGCACATATCAACATCTAAGCCTATCCAGTTGCCTTTGTCATCTGGATTGGAAAAACCAGGCAGGCCTGTACTCACGCCACACTGAATAACACCGCGGGCTTTAACCGCATCCAGTGTTCCTTCAGCCATTGCGTGGCCAGCGAATCCTACAGACAGAATGGCAGCAGTTAGTAAGCTTTTCTTCATCATTAGGGTAATCCTCCTGGGATCAGGGAAGTTGTTGTTATTGTGGTCTGTTATATGTTGCGTTTGAGGAGCAACATCCGGTGGAGAACTATGCAAAGGGTATACCTATTTTTAGTTTTTTATTATTTTCGGTTTTTTCTTCTCAGCTGACGCTCAAATCAGCATGTATGAGATACTAAACAAGGTTTCCAAAAATGCACGTTAATTTCAATGTTGAAACTACGTAGGGGAAAGTGCTTATTTTGTATCTCATTGAGATACAAGAAGCGTAGTAAAAGTTGATCTTAAGTACAAGTTTGGTGCGACGATGCCCGACGCTGGTGCAATAAAAACGCAAAAAGGCCCACTCAGGGCCTTTGTTTTTGTAATGGCTGCGGTTATTTAATCCGCATTCCGGGTTGGGCACCCTCATGTGGTTCCAGAATCCAGATATCTTCACCACCAGGGCCGGCTGCCAGTACCATGCCTTCGGAAACACCAAATTTCATTTTGCGCGGTGCGAGGTTTGCGACCATCACTGTATGTTTGCCTACAAGCTCTTCTGGAGCATAAGCTGATTTGATGCCTGCAAAAACATTGCGAGTCTCGCCTCCGAGGTCTAGTGTTAATTGCAGTAGCTTGTCAGCCCCTTTGACATGTTCTGCAGCGGCGATTTTAACAACGCGCAGGTCCACTTTCGCAAACTCATCAAAGTTGATGGTATCTGCGATAGGCTCTTCCGTTAGCGGGGTCGGAGCAGCAGGTGTAGCTGAAGCTGAAGCCATTGTCGCCTTGCTGTCTTCAATCATGGTGTTGACTCTATCTTCCTCGACACGTTGCATCAGGGGCTTAAATTTATTGATGCGGTGGCCAAGCAGAGGAGACTTAATGTCGTCCCAATTCAATGTCTCTAAGTTGAGGAAGGTTTTCACATCTTCGGCTACCTGTGGGAGTACAGGGGCTAAATAGGTGCAGATTACGCGGAACAGGTTGATACCGATAGAGCAGCAATCCTGAACTTCTTTTTCTTTACCTTCTTGCTTTGCCAGTACCCAAGGTTCAGCGGTGTCGATGAATTGGTTGGCTTTATCGGCGATCGCCATAATTTCGCGCATCGCTTTGCTGTATTCACGGCTTTCATAGGCTGCGGCGATGGTATCGCCCGCTTCTACAGCTTCTTGGTAGAGTTCTGCATTAACTAATGTGTCGGATAACTGACCATCAGATAGCTTTTTGATAAAGCCGGCACAACGTGAAGCGATATTGACCACTTTGTTAACGAGGTCGGCGTTCACGCGTAAGCGGAAGTCTTCTAAGTTGAGGTCGATGTCGTCGATACCTGAGCCAAGCTTCGCAGCAAAATAATAGCGCAAATATTCAGGGCGCAGATGGTTTAGGTAGGTTTCGGCCATAATAAAGGTGCCGCGGGACTTGGACATTTTTTGTCCATCAACTGTTAGGAAGCCGTGACAGAATACCCCGTTGGGTTTGCGAAACCCTGCACCTTCGAGCATGGCTGGCCAGAAGAGAGTATGGAAGTACGCAATATCTTTGCCAATGAAGTGGTACAGCTCCGTATCTGAGGACTCATTCCAATACTCATCGAAATCGACACTGTTTTTGTCGCACCAGTTTTTAAAGCTGGCCATGTAGCCGATAGGTGCGTCCAGCCATACGTAGAAGAACTTACCCGGTGCATCTGGGATTTCAAATCCCCAGTAGGGTGCATCGCGGGAAATGTCCCAGTTTTGAAGGCCTGATTCAAACCACTCGTTGAGTTTATGAATCATTTGCGCTTGCACATGGTTATCAACCCAATTGCGTAAAAAATCTTCAAAGTCCCCAAGCTTAAAGAAGTAGTGCTCTGATTCCTTTTCAATGGGTTTGGCGCCAGAAACTGCGGAGTAAGCATTTTTGAGCTCTACAGGGCTGTATGTTGCGCCACATTTTTCACAAGAGTCCCCATACTGATCCTGTGCACCACATTTAGGGCAGTCACCTTTGACGAAACGATCCGGTAGGAACATCTCTTTTTCTGGGTCGTATGCTTGTGTGATGGTTTTTCGGGCGATATGACCCTTGTCACGCAGGCGTGTGTAGATCAAGGATGCGAAGTGCTTGTTCTCTTCAGAATGGGTAGAGTAGTAGTTATCAAAACCCACCATGAAACCAGAAAAATCCCGCTGGTGCTCTTGGCTGACTTGGTCAATCAGAACTTGAGGCGAGATGCCCATCTGATCTGCTTTTAGCATGATAGGCGTACCGTGGGCATCATCTGCGCAAACATAGGTGCATTGGTGCCCGCGTTGTTTCTGAAACCTGACCCAGATATCGGTTTGGATATATTCGACTAAATGGCCGAGGTGAATCGGGCCATTGGCATAGGGTAGGGCGCTCGTAACTAGAATTTTTCGCTGATTTTCTGACATGATTACAAATAACGGCATTAGTGAGTAAGAATGAGTCTAGTTTACGGTGTTAAGCAAGGTTAATGAACATAATTCACATAAAATTAGTGGACAGTTCTTATTCAATTGACTAAAAGTTGTACTATAGTGATGTTTATATTCCGTTAAGGGGGCTCAGTCATGGATGCCAAAGCGAAGCTCGCACTACATGAAAAAAGCATATTGGTTTGCCGCTCGGCTTCCATCAAGGATGAGGTTATCAATACGGTTGCTGATCTCAATCACTGGTTTGTAGAGCGGGTAGATGACGAAAGCGCGTTGGTGGAGCGGGTGCAGTCATATCGCTATGATGTGTTGATCGTCGGTATATCCGATAACCCAGATCGTACATTGTCTGTCCTTTCCAAAATGGTTGAACTCAGTCCGGATACTATTCGGATTGTGGTTACAGGAGCGTTGTCTCCTTCTCATGCTGCGCGGGTTTCTGAGCTGTCTCACTCCTCATTGCCTCAAGAGTGTACAGATATTCAGATCTCTATCGCTGTAGAGCAGGCTTTAAAAGTTGGCGGGTTGATTAAAAAACCTGAGATAAAAGCATTTATTGGTAGCGTGGAGCGGTTGCCTTCGTTGCCAGATATCTATGAAGAGCTTAATCTCGCATTGGTTTCTGGTAAGGCGAGCGCTCGGGATATTGCACACATTGTTGAGCGTGATCCAGTGATGTCTGCCAAGGTGTTACAGTTGGTTAACTCCGCTTTTTTTGGCCTTGAACGTCATATCTATCGTTTGAATGAAGCTGTAACTATTTTAGGGGTGAGGTTAATCCGAGATTTGACCTTATCCTCCCACTTGTTTGAAGCGTTTCCGCAAAGCGCTGAGTGGACGAGTTTCTCTTTTGCTCAAATTCATAATCGTTCTATGTTAGTCGCTCGTTTTGCTCAGGATATCTGTCGTAGTGTAAAAGCGGATAGGCACGTACAAGGGCAAGCATTTCTGGCCGGGCTCCTCCACGATTTCGGTATGATTGTCTTAGCGGCCAACGACCCAGGTGAATACCGAGAGGTGTTAAATAAAGCCGCTGAACTGAATCAGCCGCTTTATGTGGTGGAGAAAATGACGTTGGGGGTTTCCCACGCCGAGGCTGGTGCTTATCTGCTGGGGTTATGGAATATCCCACCAAAAGTCATTGAAGCCGTGTTATTCCATCATTTCCCAAGTAGTTGCCCAACGGATGACTTCCAGCCACTCACTGCTGTGCATGTGGCCGATGCTTTGCTGCCTTCGGTTGATAATGTGATGGGTTGCTCAATCTCCAGTGCACTGTCGTTAAAGTACATTGAGCGTGCAGGTTTTAAAGAACATCTTAAACAGTGGGAGATGATGGCAAGTGAGTACAGCCAACGGATAGTTTCTCATTAGTTATGTGTTCATTTTATTTACCCATTTTTTAAAGAGGCGTTAGCCTCTTTTTTGTTTACATTGACCTGATGGGTTGGGCTGATAAAATGCGCCGCTCAGTATTTATCCAGCGTTAGCGAACGATCATAAGACTTCGAGGTTTTCAATGGCACTACCCAATATCCAGCCAGAACGTTATGAACAGCTTTTGGCTGATAAAGTCGCCGGAGTAAAAGCGCAATTTGTTGATTTTACCCTGCCGGATATTGAGGTATTTGATTCTCCTAAAACTCATTATCGCTTAAGAGCCGAGTTTAGGGTCTGGCACGATGGTGATGATCTTTACTATGTTATGTTCGAGCCGGGGGATAATCGCAATCCAGTCAGACTGAACGAGTGTAAAATGGTTTCCCCTCGAATCCGTGAAGTGATGTTCAAGTTACTTGACGTGATACGGGAGAATCCAGCCCTGCGCTTTAAGCTATTCCAAGTCGATTTTTTAAGCACGCTATCCGGAGAATTGCTTGTCAGTATGCTTTATCACCGTCCGATTGATGAGTCATGGGCAGAAGAGGTTCAAGTGCTGCGGCGTCAATTTGACATTGATATCGTTGGGCGTTCGCGGGGCAGGAAGTTGATCGTTGAGCGGGATTTTGTGATAGAAAAGCTAACGATTAATGATCGAGTGTTTGAATATAAACAGGTCGAAAATAGCTTTACGCAGCCCAATGGAGAAGTTTGCAAAAAGATGATTGGGTGGGCGTTGGATGTCACTCAAAACTCGGAAGGTGACTTGGTGGAGTTCTATTGTGGTAATGGTAATTTCACTCTGCCGTTGGCGCAGAACTTCCGACGCGTGGTTGCCACCGAAATATCAAAAACCTCGGTGCGTGCGGCAGAATATAATATTGAGGTGAATGGTATTCAGAATCTGGATGTCTTGAGGATGCCTTCAGAAGATCTGACGCTGGTACTGCAGGGTAAGAAAGAAACACGTAAAGTGGCGGGCTTAGCATTGGAAACGTGCCAGTTCTCTACTGTACTGGTTGACCCGCCGCGCTCTGGTTTAGATGACGAGACAGTGCAGCAGGTCTGCGCCTATGATCATATCGTCTATATCAGTTGTAATCCCGACACCCTATTGGAAAACCTTCATACTATTACAAAAACACACAGAATTGAGCGTTTTGCAGTGTTTGATCAGTTCCCTTATACCCACCATCTTGAGTGCGGCGTTTACCTGACAAAGTACTAGCTTCTTTATGTAAAACCTAAAAATAGGTTTTATTAGTTGACAATTGAACGGTGTTTAATTATTTTTTTTAAACGGTGTTTAATTGCATGGAAGTTTTATTATGGCGAGACGAAATGATCATACCCGAGAAGAGTTGCGGGCGTTGGCATTAGCTGCGGCAGAAGAGATTATTTCAACGCAAGGTCTATCTGGGCTATCTGCCAGAAAGGTCGCTGCAAATATAGGTTACTCGGCTGGCTCCTTGTATCAGGTTTTTAGAAATATTGACGATCTTTGCTGGCAAATCAATGAAAGAACGTTAGCGCAGCTATTATTAGTTTTGCAAGAGCGAGCCCCTCTTGCCGCACGGTTTCGTCTTGCTGCTTATGCATCGGATTATTTAGCTTTTGCTCGACAATATCCGCAAAAGTGGGCTTTGCTTTTTGAGCATCGTAGTTCTGGAGATCAACAAGTTCCCGAACACTTGCAGAATCAAATAACTAGGCTTTTCCAGTATGTTGAAAAATCATTACACGAATTGAACCCACGCCATAAAGCCGAAGAGGTTGAGATTGCGGCAAGAGCGCTTTGGAGCGGTGTTCAAGGTGTTACCGTCTTGATGATGAATGATAAGCTGTTTGTAAAACAATCTGCGGGCGAGGAGTTAATGTTGAGTTGTTTAATTGATAATTTCTTGTGCGGTTGGTGCGGTGAGCCCAAGGAGCAGGCAGCATGTTAAGTTTATTGAAAATACGTGGATTCTTGGCGTTTGTTGCTGTGGCTTTCATCAATGCCTTTGTCGACCTTGGCCATAAGATTATTGTCCAAAATACGTTATTTAAGTCGTACGATGGATCAGAGCAGGTTATCTTAACGGCTATTGTTAATGGTTTGATTTTACTGCCTTTTATTCTGCTTTTATCACCGGCGGGCTTTATTTCTGACCGCTTTGCCAAACCCGCAGTTATGCGCTGGTCTGCCCGTTTGGCGGTGTTAATAACGCTGATCATTACATTGAGTTATTACCAAGGTTGGTTTGAGGTTGCGTTTGCAATGACCTTTGTACTGGCGGTACAGAGTGCGATCTATTCTCCGGCCAAATATGGTTATATTCGGGATCTGGTAGGTACTGACAACTTAAGCGAAGGGAATGGCTGGGTACAGTCAGCAACGATGGTCGCTATTTTATCGGGTATTGTTGCTTTCTCGTTAATGTTTGAGTCAATGCTAAGCGCTACTGATGTTTCAGATATGGCCCCTACGTTCATTTTGCAGCAAATAGCACCACTAGGTTGGTTGTTAGTCACAGGCGCTGTTGTAGAAGCAATTTTTGCGCAGCGCTTGCCAGAGTTAACCCCTACCCATCAGGAAACAGTCTCTTTTGATTGGAAGGCGTATCGAAAAGCAGGGCTATTACGCGGTAATCTGCGAGTTATTTGGAAGCGTCGACCAATACGCCAATCGATCTTTGGTTTGGCAGTTTTCTGGACGATTAGTCAGGTGATGTTGGCGGTTTTCCCTTCCTTTGCCGAAAGCACGCTTGGGGAAAGTAATACTTTTGTTATCCAAGGTGCGATGGCTCTGGCAGGGGTGGGGATTATGGTCGGTTCTATGTTGGCTGGCCGTTTATCCCGCCACCATATCAATACGGGGCTGATACCGTTAGGCGCCATTGGTGTAGCGCTTGGTTTGTTTTGGCTGCCTCAGATTCCTTCGTTGTTTTGGTCAGCGGCTGATTTTTTTCTGATTGGCCTAAGTGGTGCGCTCATGACCATCCCACTTAATGCACTGATTCAGTTTCATGCGCCAGACGATAAGTTAGGTAAGGTGCTGGCCGGGAATAACTTTATCCAAAATATCGCCATGATCACGGGGCTGTTGCTCACCGTTGTGTTTTCGATGTTATCTCTGAATGAAACCTGGTTGCTTTATGGCTTAGTGGGCATTGCGGTGATAGGGGCCGTGCAGGCGATACGAACGCTTCCTGAAGCGATGATTAGAGTCATTGTCGCTTGGGTTATGAAGCGCAAATATAACCTACAAGTATTGGGCTTTGAGCATATTCCACCCGAAGGTAAAGGAGCGTTACTCCTTGGCAACCATATCAGTTGGCTGGATTGGGCGATGATTCAGATGGCGTGCCCTAGGCATATCCATTTTGTGATGGAACGCTCCATCTATGAGCGTTGGTATTTAAAGTGGTTTCTCGATCTATTTGGTGTGATTCCGATTGCGGCTGGCAAAAGCCGTCAAGCACTTGAGCGGGTTAATGAGTTACTAAGGGAAGGAGCAGTGGTTTGTCTTTTTCCTGAAGGTGCGATTAGCCAAACAGGTCAACTAGGCGAGTTTAAACGAGGTTTTGAGCGTGCCGCAGCAGATAGTGGTGCAGAGATTATTCCTTTCTACCTTCGCGGCCTATGGGGGAGTCGCTTCTCCCGGTCAGGTACTCGATTACAAGCGAATACGGCCACGGGTATCAAGCGAGATGTGATCGTTGCCTTTGGGGAGCCGCTAGGCTGCTCTGCTGACGCCGCAACGGTGAAGCAGCATGTGTTTGAACTATCCATTACGGCTTGGGAACGCTACACCGATTCGTTACCGTGCTTAGATGCAGCGTTTATCAGAGCGATGAAGTCGGTATCAGGTGATTGGGCGATTGCGGATGTTGAGGGTGATCCCGTGGGGCACCACCGTTTATTGACGGCTGTATTACTTTTTAGAAAACGGATGCGGCGTTTATCTGGACAGAATGTCGGTTTGTTACTGCCAACATCTTCGGGTGGAGCGATCGCTAACTTGGCGGTACTGATGGCAGGGAAAGCGGTCGTCAATCTTAACTATACAGCATCTCCTGAGGCGCTGGCTTCTGCGGTTAAGCAAGCACAGATAGCGTCTATAGTGACATCTAGGCTGTTTATTACCCGCTTAAAAGCGCGAGGAGTTGACCTTAGTGTCCTGTTGGAAGGAGTCGACATCCTTTATTTGGAAGATGTTCGGGATGCAATCGGCCAATTTGAGCGCCTATCAACGTTACTGGTGGTCAGGGCTCTACCGGGTATCGTGCTACAAGCTTTGTATTGTCGATCTGCTCATTTAGATGATACGGCGGCGATCCTGTTCTCATCTGGCAGTGAGGGTGCGCCCAAAGGCGTTATGTTGAGCCATCGCAATATGATGGCTAATCTCAAGCAGATTTCAGATGTGCTCAACATGCATGAAGATGACACGATTATGGCGAGCCTGCCTCTGTTTCATGCTTTTGGTTTGACGGTAACATGTTATCTACCCCTCATTGAAGGGGTGCCTGTTGTATGTCATCCCGACCCTACCGATGCGCTTGCCATTGGTAAGGGCGTGGCTAGATACCGGGCTACGGTTTTGTGTGCTACGGCTACTTTTCTGAGGCTCTATACCAAAAATCGTAAGTTGGTCCCTATGATGTTTAGTAGCTTACGCATTGTGGTAGCGGGTGCAGAAAAGTTGCAGGCCGATATTCGGGAACAGTTTGAGCAACGCTTCCGCTTGCCTGTGCTTGAAGGTTATGGCTGTACCGAAACCACCCCAGTTGCCAGTGTAAACATCCCGGACTTTCTGAATACTCAATGGTGGACGGTCCAGACGGGTAATAAACCCGGAACGGTCGGCATGGCCTTACCTGGGACTATGTTCAGGATTGTGGACCCTACAACACTGGAACGTCTGCCCACAGGTGAAGCTGGTTTAGTCTTAATAGGCGGTACCCAGATTATGAAAGGCTATCTGGATAACCCTGAAAAAACCGCCGAAGTAATCACAGAGATAGACGGTGTGCGTTGGTATAAAAGTGGTGATAAGGGTTGGTTAGACGAAGATGGGTTTTTAACCATTGTTGATCGATATAGCCGCTTTGCCAAGCTGGGTGGGGAGATGGTGAGTTTATCGGAAGTTGAGTCTTGCGCTCGCTCGGTCTTGTCGCTGGATGATCGGCCTCTGGTGGCTGTGAATCTGCCAGATAGTAAGAAAGGGGAGAAAATTATCCTACTCATTGAAGGAGAAGAGCCTGAAGAGCTTCAAGATCCGCGTCGGATGCTGCTTGATAAAGGTATCCCGCCTTTAATAATACCGGCGAACGTGTGTTGGGTTGAGCAAATTCCCGTGTTGGGAAGTGGTAAAACAGATTTTGGTGCGTCCAAACAGTTAGCATCTAGCTTACTAGACGTGCAGGTTTAATTGGCACAAGGGCAGAACGATGACATAATAGCCGACAAGTTTACTTGGTTATTGCGCTATCTGTTTATTAGCGAATGCCCACACAACCAACCACTGATGGGAGAAAACTATGCAGTCACCGGCTCAAACATCGAGTCTTGCAGGGGTGAAACATGTCATCGCTGTTGCCTCAGGTAAAGGGGGAGTGGGGAAGTCTACGACAACTGTGAATTTAGCTTTAGCTCTGGCCGCTGAGGGTGCGCGGGTTGGTGTACTCGATGCTGATATTTATGGTCCAAGTCAGGGGATGATGCTTGGGATTAAATCGGGTACCCGTCCTGAGCCTGTGGGCGAGAACGGGATGAGACCGATTGACGTATTAGGCTTACAGGCTATGTCTATCAGTCTGCTGATTGATGAGACGACACCTATGGTATGGCGTGGTCCTATGGCGAGCGGTGCGCTACAGCAGCTTATTACTCAAACGCAATGGGACAATCTTGACTATTTGCTGATCGACATGCCGCCGGGCACGGGAGATATCCAGCTGACACTATCACAAAAAGTAGCGGTGGATGGGGCTGTTATTGTGACAACACCGCAGGATATTGCTCTATTAGATGCTAAGCGTGGAATTGAGATGTTCCGTAAAGTCGGCATTTCGGTTTTAGGCGTAGTGGAAAATATGAGTACGCATATTTGTAGCCAGTGTGGTCATGAAGAGCACATTTTTGGTGAAGGTGGCGGTGAGCGTATTTCCCGTGATTACGAGACGCAATTATTGGGCGCTTTGCCCCTGTCCTTAAGAATTCGGGAAGAAGCTGATTCTGGTTTGCCAACGGTTGCCGCCGATCCACAAGGTGAGATCAGCTCCATTTATCGGGGTATAGCGCAACAATTGATGGACAAGCTAGCTGCTGTGGATGACAGCGCTAAAAAAGGGCCACTGATCAGTATTGTGGAAGACTAACCTTGTCACCAAACACCGCATTTAATCCTTAGATAAATGCGGTTTTTTTCTTCAGAAAACGCTATAATGCTGCCCTTTGAAATTTATATCTGCGGAAGGTGTGATGGGCATTAAATCAGATCGCTGGATTCGTCGTATGGCGCAAGAACATGACATGATCTCGCCGTTTGAAGCGAATCAGGTACGTAACACGGACAGAGGCGCCATCGTCTCTTATGGTACCTCAAGCTATGGTTATGATGTCCGCTGTGCTGATGAGTTTAAGATATTCACGAATATCAACTCTTCGATTGTTGATCCTAAGGACTTCGATGACGGAAGCTTCGTGGATGTGAAGTCGGATGTTTGTATTATTCCGCCGAACTCATTTGCTCTAGCACGTACTGTTGAATACTTTAAAATTCCCCGTGATGTTTTGACTATCTGTTTGGGCAAAAGCACCTATGCTCGTTGTGGTATTATTGTGAATGTCACACCGTTAGAGCCTGAGTGGGAAGGGCATGTTACCTTAGAGTTCTCTAATACGACGCCGTTGCCTGCTAAAATCTATGCCAATGAAGGTGTTGCTCAGATGCTGTTTTTAGGCGCAGATGAAGTGTGTGAAACATCATATAAAGACCGTAATGGCAAATACCAAGGCCAGACTGGCGTTGTTGTTCCACGTACATAATGATGCATCAAGAGAGAATACAGGCTTTTTGGCAGCGTGTAGAGCTGACGATTGATCAGCTGCTTCATAGTAGGCAGGACAATCAGTTCGATGCTGATGCGCTGCTATCCGAGTATCGGGAAACCTTGCAGAGCATTGATGAGAACCTGACATTTCATTTTGAAAAAGATGAAGATGAAGGGCCGATTGAAATGATTTTCGGGTGCGATGGTTATCCTGAGTCTATTCACTCTGTTTTAACACTTGTCGGTGCAGCACCTGACCTTAGCGGCATTCGATTTAAAGCGTTTAATCATCGTTACGATCCTATTCCACATTTTATTAATGTGGCTGACGAAGTGTGTGAAATCGCTGATTTCTGGTATTCATTACGTTCTGTAGAAAACAAACTGCATTTGGCCATCTATATGGAAGATGCGCCATCCTTGCTGGATATCGACCCACGTGTAGAGGCGGTGATGATCTTTCTGGATGCGCTGATTGGCGAGTATGAGTTAATGACCCGCGTCTGGTCATTAGATTGGTTTGAGATGCCCGCTGATCCTGTAGATTTTGGTTTAAAACCGTTGGTTGAACTACGGGAAGGGTTTGATCTTCTTAAACATGCTGTTTCACCCATTGGTATCACGGTTCATTAGTACAGATATGTACGAGCTGAATGAGCTGTAATCTTCTTAACATCCTATCGCTTGCATGCTTCAATATTGCCGTAGGCATAATCTTTATTGGGTAACTGTGAATGAGTCCGACGCTATCAGACATTTTCGTGTCATTGAAAAGCGAATATCAGCAACGCATGGAGACTAATCGCTATCAGTTTCCTTTTCTGACGGCGGAAGCGCTTTGTCATGAAAAGCTGTATCTGGAAACCGATCTGTTATCTCGAATTATCAGCGAAGACCCAACCCTTTTGGCGGCTCGTGCCAGCGATTTAATAGCAGATACTAAAGAGCAGCAAAACCCATCAGTTGGTGCGATTATTTCGAGTAATATTGTGATGGCGGCGCTTGAAAGCTTATTAGCGACTGCGGTTGAAAGTGGTTGGTTAGATGTTGATGATGAAGGCCATATTCTGGTGGATGAGAAAGAGCTTGATCCCCAGCGCGAATACCCTGTGACAGCAAACTATAGCCAATCTGAGATGGCGCAAGCCAATTTATCAAAAAGAACGACTAGTTTGTTAACAAAAGTTTTTCAGGCGGCGGAGCAAGAATATCTAGATCAGCTGGATAGTGAGGCCCACGATGCCTATCAGTTAGCGCTACAGGTTTCAGGAAACCACGCGATCTTTGCACCAGAAGATATCGCGCCCCTGGTCGCCGAAAATCCGCTTTTGTTAGGGTTGCGCTCCGATGATGTACTGGATGAGGAGATGTTCTCTGGAGACCCTCCAGCCGGTATTATTATTAGCGGTCATCTTACGCATATTCTATTGGATCAGTTACTGGAGATTGCTGAAAGCAAAGGGGCATTAGCGCATGACGGAGAAGGGCACTTGATTCTCCCAGAAGGAGATGATGATAACCCTGTTATCCATTAGGACAGGGGGCTCTTAGCTCGGCAAACGCTCATAAAAAAGCCCGGTACACCGGGCTTTTTAGATTATGGCCTTCTTGATTAAGGCTTAACAAGCCATTCATCCAGTCCATATAAGTCATCTGGATTTAGCGTGCCTAACTGTTGTTTGAAGGTAAACAGGTTTAACACGTAATCGAAGCGGGCGTTAGCGTAGTCACGTTGTGCAGCGTACAGCGCCTGCTCAGCGGTAAGAACATCTACCACGTTACGTGTACCTACATTAAAGCCTTCGCTGGTGGCCTCTAATGCAGCTTTGCTTGATACGATGCTTTGCTGGCGTGCTGCAACACTTTGCACATTCGTTTTGATATTGCGTAGCAAGCTACGTGTAGCTTGAGTGACGCCGCGGCGTGCATCATCATAGGTTTGGGTTGAAGCATCCATCTGAGCATACGCCTGACGTGCCTTAGAGCTGGTTGCTCCTCCCGAAAACAGCGGCACATTCAGCGTCAGTCCGACAACTTTTGAGGTATTCCAGTCATTGGAGCTGGGGGTGCCTTTGTCTCTATCGTAAGTGGCGCTCAGGTCAACGGTTGGGTAATGACCTGATTTGGCGATTTGGGCGCTACGGCGAGCTACTTCAATACTCGATTGCGCGAGTTTAAGGCCAAGGTTGTCTGTCAGCGCTTTTTCCAGCCACGCATCTGGAGTTGCGGGCTCCACGCCTTCGATGGGATAGTCTTCACTCAGCGAGTCGATCTCTTGAGTAGATAGCCCGGTGAGCCTTTCCAGCGCCTCATAACTATTATCCAGCGCACCCTCGGCTTCGATTAAGGCAACGCGGGCATTGTCGTAAGAAGCTTGAGCTTCGTGCACATCCGTAATGGCAATCAGGCCGACCTCAAACTGTGCATTGACCTGATCAAGGCGGCGACGAATCGCTCTTTCCTGTGCTTCCGCAGTCTCAAGGTTGCTTTTAGCACGCAGTACATTCAGATAAGTCTCAACCGATCTGAGAATAAGGCTCTGCTGTGCCTGATCAAACTGAAGCTGTGCTTGTTCATCCAATGTTTTTCCCTGTTGATAGGCAAACCATCGTGATGCTGAAAAAACGGGTTGTACTAGACTGACAGAGTAGCCGTGGTTATTAAAGTCCACTTGATCTGAATCGGTATAGGTTGTCCCAGCTTGTGCATTAACGCTCGGTAGTAAGCCAGCGCGTGCTTGAGGTAGGGCTTCTTTATTTGCACGGAACGTCGCTTCGGCAATTTTTAGCTGAGGGTCATTTTGCAGTGCCTGATGGTAAATCTCTTTTAAAGAGCCCGCACTTGCCTGAAACGTTACAGCGCAGAGGCTGGTCAGGACGATAGAACGGATAGTATACGATAGTGGTTTCATTGACTATTCCTTACTGGCTGTAGCGATTCAGCATATTCCTGCTCGACTGTGTTTTCACTGCGTTTCCCTAAGAAACTATAAACTGTGGGTATGACAAACAGCGTCATCAAGGTGCCAAATAGCATCCCCCCAACAATAACCCAACCAATCTGCTCTCGGGATTCTGCTCCGGCACCTGTCGCCCAAGCGAGAGGGAGGGCTCCGAGAACGGTAGCACCGGTTGTCATCAATATAGGTCGCAAACGCAATGTAGCAGCTTCCATGATAGCATCTTTTACGCTGCTACCTTGTTCTTGTAATTGGTTAGCAAATTCGACAATCAGAATACCATGTTTAGCGATCAGACCGATGAGAGTGATCAAGCCGATTTGACTGTAAATATTAAATGACCCCCCCGTAATAGACAGCGCAAAAAGTGCGCCGAAAATTGCAGGTGGTACTGAAAGTAGAATAATAAACGGATTACGGAAGCTCTCAAACTGCGCGGCCAATACTAAGAAAATAAAGATCAGTGCCAACGCAAATGTCATCTGCAGGCTATCACTGGATTCTTTAAACTCTCGGGATTGTCCACCATAGTCGTAGCTTGCTTCTGGCGCTACCTCTTGCAACGTGGTTTCAAGAAAGCTTAGTGCTTCACCAATGCTGTAGCCAGGCGCTAGCATCGCTTGCAACTTAACCGCTTTCACTTTATCGAAGTGATTAAGCTCACGAGGTGCGACTGTCTCTCTGACCGTTGCGACATTTGACAACTGAACCATGTCACCGCTGTCACTTCTGACATATAGGTCAGACAGGTTAGAAGGGGAGCTGCGCTCCTGCTTATCTACCTGAACAATCACATCATACTGATCCCCCTCTTTTTTAAAGCGAGTTACTTCACGGCCTGCAATGTAGCTTTCTAGCGTTCGGCCAATCCGCTCCACAGGGACACCAATATCTGAAGCTTTACTACGATCTATATCAATTTGCAGCTCAGGCTTATTTAGTTTCAGGTCTGTGTCAGGCTGAACAAACATTGGGTTTTGATAAACCTGCGCCATGACTTTATCGGTAATGACTTTTAGATCGTCATAGGTGCCATTCGACTTGATAATAAACTCCACAGGGCGCGAAATGATACTCTGGCCTAGAGAAGGTAAATTCATGGCAAATGTCATATTTCCGGTAACGCCACCAAATAGCTGCGGTGTTAACTCCGCCGCTATTTGCTGTTGCTTGCGTTCACGTTCATCCCAGGGCTTGAGGCCGAGGAAGGCGAGAGAGTTGGTTTCAGAAGGGAAGCCCACCACGGTAAAGTAGCGATTATGTTCTGGTACATTGGAGATAATGCGCTCAACCCCTTTGGAGTAACGATTGACGTAATCTACCGAAGAACCATCGGGGTTAATCGAGAAGCTCATAATGGTGCCTCGATCCTCAACGGGAGCCAGCTCTTTGGGTAGTTTATCGTAGTAATACCAAGAACCTGCCGCACTGCCTACCATGATAATCAGAGCCAATAGGCCGTTACGTAGCAGCTTGTTCAGCAAGAGTTGGTACACCGATGTGATGCTATTGAGCATGTTCTCGATGAGATTAAAGATCCAAGAGTGCTTTTTTTCATGACGTAGCATCTTAGAACTCATCATAGGGGATAGTGTTAGCGCGATAAATCCTGAAATCAATACAGCGCCCGCCAGTGTTAAGGCAAACTCTGTAAACAGTTTACCTGTTCTGCCGGGAGTTAAAGCCACAGGTACATAAACGGCAACCAGTGTTAATGTGGTTGCTACAATTGCAAAGCCAACTTCTCGGCTACCGACAAAAGCTGCTTTTACCGGGGAAAGCCCTTCCTCTACGTGACGATAAATGTTCTCCAGCATAACGATCGCGTCATCCACAACCAAACCAATCGCTAAGACCATAGCCAGTAGGGTGAGGGTGTTCACTGAGTAATCGAGCAAATACATAATCGCAAAACCGCCGATCAGCGATAATGGAATCGTAACGACAGGGATCAATGTGGCTCGAAGGTTTCTTAAAAAGAAAAAGATGACCAAAACAACCAGAATCCCGGCTTCTGCTAAGGTTTTAAAAACAGAGTCGATAGAGGCTTGAATAAAGATAGAAGAGTCATATGCCACGTTGACCTGCATCCCTTCGGGCAGTATCGTTTTGATACGCTCTATCTCTGCTTTAATCCCGTTGGATACATCCAGCGGGTTTGCCGTGGATTGCTTGACAACCCCCATCGCGACCGCATTTTTACCGTTATAGCGACCAATAATTCGTTCGGATTCGGGTGCGATTTCAATACGCGCAACATCACGAATGCGAATAGGGTAGCTATCGTCGTTACGTACGATAACGCTACCAAACTCATCCGTTGTATTCAGATCAGTATTTGTCAGCACGCTGAACTCGCGTTGGCCGCTTTCGATTCGACCTGCGGGTACTTCAATGTTTTGTGCGCGTAGGGCGCTTTCGACATCGTTCGGTGTTAATCCATAAGATGTTAAACGGTCGGCATCCAGCCAAATGCGCATTGCATAGCGACGTTCGCCTGCTATACGAATGCTGGCAACCCCCGAAACGGTTTGCAGAGGGTCTTTTACGCGTTTATCTGCAAAAGCAGATACTTCCATAGGCGAGTGACGGTCAGAAGAGAACGCCAGCCAGATAATCGGTTGGGCATCAGCCTCTGATTTAGCGACGATAGGCTCGTTGATATCATCGGGTAATGCACCTCGAACACGGCCTACGCGATCACGTACATCACTTGCAGCAGCATCAGGGTCGCGATCTAACTTGAAATTGATCGTTATCTGGCTTTTTTCAGAGCGGCTGATAGACGACATGAAGTCGATCCCTTCGATCCCTGACAGTGAATCCTCGATGATTTGAGTGACTTGGGTTTCGATAATCGATGCACTAGCACCCGGATAGCCTGTCTCAACAGTGATGACAGGTACGTCAATTTTAGGGTATTCACGCACGGTCAGGCGGTCATAAGCGATGATGCCGATTAATAGTAGCATCAGGCTCATCACGGTAGCCAATACGGGGCGGCGAATACTGAGATCAGAAAGTACCATACCTTAATTAACCTTCCTGTTTAGCGTCAGCGGTTTGAGGCTGAGGGAAAATGGGGGTGATGGGCATACCGGGGCGCAGCTTGATATGGCCAGCTGTAACGATCACATCATCTGCACTAAGGCCGCTAAGTATCTGGACTTGACTATTTTTTCGATCCCCTAACGTAACCGGAACCATGCCAACGGTATTATTCTCATCCACTTTCATGACGAGAAAGGTATTGTTGTTAGGAATGATGGCTTCTTCGGGAATCAGTAAAGCCTGATCATTTTTACCAATCTGCACGCGGATGTTAGCAAACAGGCCCGGGCGCAGTAATCCATCAGGATTCTGCACACGTGCTTTGACGCGCACACTATGGCTGCGGGGATCTACCAAGGGAGAGATGGCAAAAACTTCACCGGTAAAGTTTGTATCAGGGTATGCTGCGACAGAGAGTTGAACCTGCTGCCCATTACTGATTTGGCTCAAAAACGTTTCTGGGAGGTTAAACTCTACCTTCATTTCATCAATATCGGCCAGAGAAACCAACGCCTCACCCGACGTGACATAGTCACCAGCGCTTACATTACGCAGACCCAGCACTCCGCTAAAGGGAGCTTTAATCGTCATTTTGTTAAGCAGAACTTTGGCAACTTCCAGCTGGGCTTCATCCACACGAAGCTGGGCGAGGGCGTTATCACGATCATTGGCTGAACCAACCCGTTTCTTTAACAACTGATCGGCGCGTTGATACTCATTCTGGCTGAGACGAACACGGGCCTGCGCTTGAGCGACTTCCGCCTTATAAGAATCAGCGTTTAATTCAAATAACGTCGCGCCTTTTTCTACCTTCTGCCCCTCAGTAAACAGAATTTGTGTAACCAGACCGCTTTGCTCTGGCCGAATAACAACCTGTTCGGAGGCTTCCAGCGTTCCCACGGCATTTAGCTCATTGATCAGGGTGCTGGTTTGTATTTTTACCACCTCAGCAGGTAGACCTTGGGGCTTTTTCTCCTCAGCGGCCTGTGAGGTTAAACTGGCTGAAAGCAGTATCAGGCCAAGGCTCAATGTTCTCATATTAGATTGCATCCGCAGTCTCCTTGTTTTGAGGCGGTAAAATCGTATTCCAATAAAGTTCGATAATGTCAGTGAGAGGTTGAGTAGAGCGTTCTACCTTCATACGAAGTAGAGCACCCTGCCAACTATCCCAAAAGAGTTTTGCTAGCGTTAGCGCATCAAGGTCGGTACGTACATCGCCCTCTTGTTGGCACGCAATGAGATCATCCTCTATTGATTTGATCACCTCTTGAGTCGCGTTATAGATTGCCAAACGAAAGGGCTCCGATGCGTTGCCCACTTCCCCTGCAAAGTTTGCAAGCAGGCAGCCTACGTGGTCTCTGTCTTCTTTAAAGCAGAGAACTTCACGTTCCAACAGTAAGCGGATACGTTCAAAAAGGGAGCCTTCGAGCTTATCGAACTCAGTTTGCCAGCGATCAAACTCCAACGCGTGATAGTGCTCGATAATCTCAACAGCAAATTGCTCTTTACTACCAAAAAAATTGTAAAAAGAACCCTTAGGGACTTGGCACACCTTAAGAATCTGCGTCAACCCTGTGGCGTGATAACCCTGTTCAATAAAAAGCTCTAAGCCCTTTTCGAGGATCTTTTCCCGACTGTGCTCGGGATGTCTACCTTGTACCATTATTAACTAGACCGGTCGTTCTAAAATTATTGTCTATTCTATGGATAGCATAAAGAACTGCAAGTAAAGAAGTGTTAAGGATTGTTCTATTTAAGAAACAAACTGTTTCGAGAGGGCTAAATAACAGTACCAACTTCTAAGCACAAAAAAACCGGGCATTGCCCGGTTTTAGGTGAAGGTGTTTCCAGAAAAGACTACTTAGCTTTGTAGTGCTTTTTTGATGCGGTTTAGGGCGTCTTCTAATACAGATAACCCAGTAGCGAAGGATAAGCGCATGTTGCCTGGTGCGCCAAACGCAGAACCAGGAACAAGCGCAACGCCAGCTTCATTCAGTAAGAATTCTGCAAGGGCGATGTCATCTTCAAAGCGTGGGTCATTATCAATAAGCTGTTGGAAGCTTGGGAACGCATAGAAGGTACCATCAGCAGGGATGCAGTCTACGCCATCAATCTCATTAAGGGCGGCGACAACAAATTCGTGGCGTTCTTTAAAGGCGACGACCATTTTCTCCACACACTCATTGCCACCTTCCAGTGCTGCCTGAGCGGCTACTTGGGAGATAGATGTAGGGTTGGAGGTACTTTGCGATTGTACTTTTTTCATCGCGCCAATCAGTTTGGCAGGACCTGCAGCATAGCCTATACGCCAGCCCGTCATGGAGTAGGCTTTGGAAACACCGTTGAGTACGATCGTGCGATCGTATAGTTCTGGGCAAGCATTTAAAATGTTGCAAAACGGCAGATCGTTAAAACGGATATGTTCATACATATCGTCTGTTGCGATCAGAATGTTGGGGAACTTTTTCAGTACCTCACCCAGTGCGGCTAGCTCTTCTAGCGAGTAAGCAACGCCGGTTGGGTTGGATGGGCTGTTAAGTACCACAAGGCGTGTTTTGTGAGTGATCGCTTCTTCCAGCTGAGCTGGTGTCATTTTAAAGCGTTGTGCTTGTGTTGTTGTAACGATAACAGGCTTGCCGTCGGCAACCAACACCATATCTGGGTATGAAACCCAGTAAGGGGCAGGGATGATCACTTCATCGCCAGGGTTTAGCAATGCTAGCGACAGGTTAAAGAAGCTCTGTTTGCCACCACATGAGACAAGAATTTGGTTGGCTTCATAATCTAGGCCGTTTTCTGTCTTGAATTTGTTAATAATCGCTTTTTTCAAACCGGGGGTGCCATCAACAGCGGTGTATTTGGTGAAACCGTTGTCTAAAGCATGAATAGCGGCATCTTTAATATGCTCAGGGGTGTCGAAGTCAGGCTCACCTGCACCCAAGCCAATAATATCTTTACCCGCTGCGCGAAGTTCTGCTGCACGATTAGTGACAGCTAAAGTAGGCGAGGGTTTGATGCTGTTTACGCGGTCTGAAAGTTGAACGTCCAATTCATAGTCCTCTATGAAGAAAAATTAAGTAAAGACGCTAGATTTAAGCGGGGAAATTATAACGGAATCATTTTCGTTGAGACATCATTAAATAGGCGAAATCAGGCGTTGCATCAAAAAAATCGGTTGCATAATTCAGATCAGTTTGGGCAAGGGGCAAGACGTACTTCAGAAGACGTCGTATACTCATCCGCTTGCTTTAATTTTTAGACTAGGTGTTAGTTTGACAATGAAACAGCGTTTTCGTGTGCATTCCCATTTCAAACCGGCAGGTGATCAGCCGAGTGCCATCAAGGGGTTGGTTGAAGGGATTAATGCCGGATTGGCCGCGCAAACCTTACTTGGGGTAACAGGCTCAGGTAAAACCTTTACGATTGCCAATGTGATTGCAGAGGTACAGCGCCCCACCATCATTCTGGCGCATAACAAAACGTTGGCTGCTCAATTATACGGCGAGTTTAAGGAGTTCTTTCCGGATAATGCGGTAGAGTATTTCGTCTCCTACTATGACTATTATCAGCCGGAGGCGTATGTGCCTTCCTCTGATACATTCATCGAGAAAGATGCCTCCATCAATGAGCATATTGAGCAGATGCGCTTGTCAGCCACTAAAGCGCTGTTGGAGCGAGAAGACGCTATCATCGTTGCTACAGTATCCTCTATTTATGGCTTAGGGGACCCTCAATCTTATTTGTCGATGATGCTGCATTTGGACCGAGGAGAGCAGGCCGATCAGCGACAAATTCTACGTCGCTTGGCGGAGTTGCAATACACCCGTAATGATATCGAACTGCACCGAGGCACGTACCGTGTCCGAGGAGATGTGATTGATGTTTTTCCGGCTGAGTCGGAGCGTGAAGCGGTCAGAATCGAGCTGTTTGATGACGAAGTTGAAAATTTAAGTTACTTCGATCCGCTAACCGGTGAAGTGCTACGTAAAGTCCCGCGTACGACGATCTATCCTAAAACTCACTATGTCACACCCAAAGATATTTTGATGAATGCGGTTACGCAGATCAAAGAGGAGCTGCACGAGCGTTTGGCTCAACTGAAAGAAGCCAACAAACTGGTTGAATTACAGCGCTTAGAGCAGCGTACTTTGTACGATATGGAGATGATTACGGAGCTGGGTTATTGCTCGGGGATTGAAAACTACTCCCGTTACTTGTCAGGTCGTGAGCCTGGTGGTGCCCCTCCCACACTGTTTGATTATCTCCCTGATGATGCTTTGGTGGTGATTGATGAGTCTCATGTGACGATTCCTCAGTTGGGTGCCATGTATAAAGGGGACCGTTCTCGAAAAGAGACGCTAGTGGAGTATGGCTTTCGTTTACCTTCCGCCTTAGATAACCGACCCCTTAAGTTTGAAGAATGGGAGCAACTCGCCCCTCAAATGATCTTCGTATCTGCAACCCCTAGCAAGTATGAAGCGGCTAATGCGGGGCAGATAGTTGAGCAAGTGGTACGCCCAACGGGGTTAATCGATCCTATAGTGGAGGTGCGCCCAGCCATTACACAGGTAGATGACCTATTAGGTGAAATCAACAAAGTTGTGGCTGATAAATGTCGAGTTGTGGTTACGGTGCTTACCAAACGGATGGCAGAAGATTTAACGGAGTATTTAGCAGAGCATAACGTACGGGTGCGCTACCTGCATTCGGATATTGACACCGTAGAGCGTGTAGAAATTATCCGCGATCTAAGAATCGGCGAATTTGATGTATTGGTGGGTATTAACTTGCTTCGAGAGGGGATCGATATGCCAGAAGTCGGGCTGGTTACTATTCTTGATGCAGATAAAGAGGGCTTCTTACGCTCAGATACGGCCTTGATTCAGACCATCGGACGAGCGGCGCGTAATATTAATGGCCGGGCAATTCTTTATGCTGACCGCATCACGGGCTCAATGGAGAGGGCGATGGCTGAAACGGAGCGTCGCCGCGAGAAACAAATCGCTCATAATGAGGCTCATGGCATTACACCTAAGGGTATCACCAAATCGGTCGCCGATATTATGGAAGGGGCGTCGACGATTCCTGGCCGAAAAGCGGCAAGAACTGCTAAAAAAGTGGCTGACCAAACAGGTGACTTGCACATCGACCCAAGTACGCTGTCGACTAAGCAACTGGTCAAAGCGATGGGGCAATTGGAAGATAAAATGTATGAAGCGGCTAAAAACTTGGAGTTTGAATTAGCAGCACGCTATCGTGATGAACTTGAGAAACTAAAACACGCGGCAATATAGCTAGGGGTGAGTGTGATTATCTAATGTGGGGAAGTCTTTTGCATAGCGGAGAATCCACTCACTGGCGGCATCCTCTTGGCTAAGGTGTCGCCCTTCTCGTAGTTCTACCTCTTTGCGGTACTGCTCTATATGGCAGACTTGCTCGATCATTCTGACGGCATAGGCGGTATCAGGGTCATCAAAAACCAGACCGGTACGAAAACGGCCGTCGCGTTCAGGAATACACCACGAAACATGGCCTGAAGCAATAAAGTCAGTTTCAGTCAGGCAGATACGAAGCTCCAGCGCAGTGCCAATCGCATAGAAGTGGTCTGTATAAAGACTTACGCCAATGTTGCCTGATGAACTCTCGGTATTATGGGAAAAAGCAGATCGTGAACAGAGTGAAATCTGAGTAGGAATCTCACTGGGGTGACGAATATAACCTTGCGTTAAATCAGAAGCCATTTGCGTTACCTATACGCTGACTATATGAAAAGTATAGTCAAACAATTGCGCCTGTACTAAATGCTCTCGGCCATTGTCTTTGTAACTTAAGTGTATTCATATACTACCTAAGCTTAACGGGTGATGAGCACGGAAAGATAGGATAAAATGCTGTGGGAACTACGTAGCCCGCATCCCGATTATTACGCATAAGGCATCGTTAAAGTGGAAGTTGACCAAAAGCTACGGCACGATGTACTCAAATCCCAGCAATCAGTCTACATGATGCCGCTCAAACTCAAAATACTCACATTGGCACTTCTACCGTTATTGCTCGTAACAGGCATTATCACGTTGGTGAGTATTAAACAGGCACAATCGCTCTCTGAGTTAGAGATCGCTACGTTTGAGCAAAACTTGCTGGCATCTAAAAAAACCGAACTAGAACATTATGTGAGTCTGGCACTCACCTCTATTGAGCCAGTTATGAATACCCCTTGGCTTAAAGATTTTGAAGCGCAAGAAAAAATAAAGCGGATTCTTACCGGGTTAACCTATGGTGAGGATGGCTACTTTTTTGTTTACGACGCGGATGGCATTAATCTGGTGCATCCCGCCCAGCCTGAACTGGTAGGGCAAAACTTGATTAGCCTGACCGATGACAAAGGCGATGCGGTTATCAAAAATTTATTGTTATTGGCTGAGCAAGGAGGCGGTTTCCACCGTTACGTGTGGAGGAAACCTTCAAAAGGAGGCAACGAAGATAAGCTCAGTTATGTGATTCAGCTACCCAAGTGGGGCTGGATGATGGGAACAGGCCTCTATGTCGATGACATTGCGAAAGAGGTGGCCAAAACACGACAGCAAGTCACCCACAATATACGTAATACCTTTTTTACTGTTTTAGTTATCACCTCTGCAACGGCCATCATTATTGTCATGATTGGGATTGCGATTAATGTCCATGAAAGTCGTTTGGCTGACGTTCGTCTAAGAGAGCTGGCTCACAAATCGGTACAGTTTCAAGTAGGACAAAGGCGTCGCTTTGCCAGAGAGTTGCATGATGGCATCAATCAATTAATGGTATCCGTGAAGTTTCGGGTAGAACTGGGCCTGAATAAGATTCGTAAAGGAGATAAAACCGCTGAAGAGGATTTGTCTAAAGGCGTGGATGTTCTGAATCAGGCGATCCAAGAGGTGCGGCGTATATCCCACGATCTACGGCCAAGCCTGCTGGATGATTTGGGGCTCACCTCAGCCCTGAAAAGCTTGCTTGATGAGTACGAAGCCCGAACAGGTATTATCGTAGAAACGCAATTGGATTTTCCTACACAGCGCCTGCCCGAAGATATAGAGATCACCCTATACCGAGTTGTCCAAGAAGCGCTGTGTAATGTCGATAAGCATTCGGGAGCGGATGAAGTACGTCTTAAAACCTGGGTACAAGGCGGCTATATCTGGACCACACTCAAAGATAATGGCTGTGGCTTTAAAGCTAACCAAACTTTGGGGGAGGGTATTGGTTTACGTAACATGCATGATCGCATTGAGTTGCTCAGTGGCGAGTTTTTACTCACTTCCGAACCAGGCAGTGGCACTCAGCTAACGGTTAAACTACCCTTAGCCTAGATGCGTACAGAGGAAGCAAAATGATACGAGTGTTATTAGTGGATGATCACCCATTGGTATTGGACGGCATTAATGCTTGTTTATCCAGTGAACCTGGGATTGAGGTCGTAGGGCAAGCGAGTAATGGGCTAGAAGCGCTTGAACTGGCTGAAAGTTTATCCCCCGCTGTTGTACTGATGGATGTATCCATGCCGGTGATGAGCGGCCTTGAAGCAACAAAAGAGATGCAGTTACGCTTTCCTGCTTGTCGTGTACTGATTTTATCCATGCATGAAAACCGTGAATATATCCTGCAACTGATGCAATCTGGCGCAGCGGGCTATGTCTTAAAAGATGTTGCATCAGAAGAACTGGTAAGAGCGATTGAAGTGGTGAACCAAGGAGGAACCTATTTCAGCTCACGGGCATCCGAGGCTCTTGTAAAGCAGTTCTCCTCAGATAATAAACACGTTTTCAATGAAGAGCGCCCTTGCCTGACTAAGCGAGAAGAGAGCGTACTAAAGCTCTTAGCAGAAGGCGGCAGTAACAAAGATATTGCTCGTAAACTGGATATTTCTGTTAGAACAGTTGAAACCCACCGCCAAAACATCAAACAAAAGCTCAATATCCAAACGGCTGCTGGCCTTGCGAAATACGCAATCGAAAACAATATCGTTTGAAAAATATGAAGAAAAAATGACGAGAGGGCTTGCGAAAGCCTTCATCATCACTATAATACGCACCACTCTTTAGGACTATAGCTCAGTTGGTTAGAGCGCTACCTTGACATGGTAGAGGTCACCAGTTCGAATCTGGTTAGTCCTACCAATTCCATGACCGTCCGGTCGCCGTATAAACTAATCCTTTTTAATAAACTTTAGCGATATCGAGTTAACGCAGTGGCGTGTGTTTTTAGGCGTGATTTCCTCACCTTCGAAAACATGACCTAAGTGTCCGCCGCATTGGGTACAGACTATTTCTGTTCGGCGGCCATCGGCATCAGGGATGCGAGTGACAGCGCCTTCGATCTCATCATCAAAGCTGGGCCAGCCACATCCTGCCGAAAACTTATCGGTAGAGCGATATAAAGGGGCGTCACACTGCTTGCAGATAAAGGTGCCGTTCTCATTAAAGTCATTAAACTCGCCAGTGAAGGGATATTCCGTTCCCTTATGTAAAATGACGCGTTGCTCTTCCGGCGTTAGGGGGTTGAGAGTGGATTTTTGCTTGTCGCTCATTATGTAATGCTCACAGAAAGAGATATAGGTGTTTGATCACAATTCGTGATCAAACACTAACTGTTCAATAATATGCTTCATTACATCATAGGATAGCGGTTTTGCACACAAGGCAGACACGCCTGCACTTTGGATAGCGGCTAGCTGGTTTTGGTTTTGTTCTGATGTGACCATCATGACAGGAATGGTAGGTTGTTCACTGTGGGTGCGAATATGCTCCACCATTTCCAAGCCATCAATGTTTGGCATGTTGTAGTCAGAGATGATGAGGTCAAAAGCATTCTCTTTAAGTGTTTCAAGGGCTTGTGCGCCATCTTCAGCTTCGGTAATGATGTGTATGCCGATATTTTCAAGTACTTGGTGAAGGTATTTTCGAGATAGTTTGCTGTCATCAACAAGAAGTACACGCAGGTTTTCAAACTCTTCCGAAGCGCGTTCTTCGACGGCATCTGATATGAAGTGCAATGTGCTTTGTAGTGCTCTACTTAGATCCTGCACACTGAAGGGTTTAGGTAGTATAGCGATAGCGCCGGCTTGTCGAATCGGCTCCAAATAGCGATAGTGCGTTTCTGATGAAACCAGTAAAAAAGTGATGTTTTCAAGCTCTGGATCTTGGCGCATCGTTTCTACAACTTCTGTCCCCGTCATATCGGGCAGATGCATGGAGGATAGAACAATATCAGGGATTTGCAGGTGCATCGCCTCTAATGCAGATTTCCCGGTGTCATATTCATCTATTGTTCCAATCCCGAGATCACGCAGATGATTCGTGATAATGGTTCTTTGTACTTTCGATGGCTCGATGACTATGACAAATAGTTCTTCTAAATTCATAAACGCTTCTCTTTTCACCCAACTTAGTGACGCTGAATAGATTCAGTGTAACACCCGTTTCTAAAATCTGCGTATGAAGAGGACGCTAAAAAGGTAAAAAAATATTGCAGTGCGTTATCTAGATATTGATTTAAATCAACAGAAAGGGGTGATGGGCTAGGGTAAATTAGCGCGGAGATTTAATCTAGCTAACTTTATGGGGTTATTTCGGGTTTCGTATGAGTTCAAGAGAAGATGCCGGAAAAACGAAGCAATTGATTGTGCGCACGGCTCTCCTGCTGGTCTCTGAGCAGGGGATGTCGGGCCTGACGGCGGCTAATCTAATCCAACGAGCTGGAATCTCCAAAGGGGGGTTATATCACCACTTTAAGCAGATGGACGAGGTGGCTAAAGCTGCGTTACATCTACTGATTGATGAGATGTTGGAGCAGATGACACTAGAGCCTGCTATTAGTGTTGAGCATTTGCTGGAACATTTAGAGCGCAACGTTTTTCGTGCCTTTGCGGGCAACCCTGCTCAAGTAAAAGCTTTATACAGCTTTTTGGCGATTGCGATGTTTGAGCAGATTTATCGACAAGAGATGAAGCGTTTTTTTGAGCAGTTACGGATCTATCTGCGAGAAAATCTTCATGCTTTTCTGGGGCGCAAGCTATCTCAGGATAAGTTAGATGCTGTTGTGCAGGTGCTTTGCACACAAGTTTATGGTTTAGCTATTCATCAATATATTCACGATGAACAGGAGAGCCGGAACTCTTGGCGTGCTTTTCGAGATTCTATCCATATCCTATTAGCTAATCCTCAAGTGAGCTTATCGCGATAAAGTAATTTCGGTTATAGCTTTATAACGTTTAGGATTGTGTAGCCCTGTTTTGATGTTCATACTGTGACCCTTTTCGGTTGCAGGGATTTGTTATGAACCGCAGTGTGATTCTTCTCTCACTTTGTCAGGCCTTACTCGGAACGGGCAACGTCTTATTGATAGCAGTTAACGGCTTAATTGGAAAGTCGCTTTCACCGACACCTGCGCTGATTACATTGCCGATTGCCATGCAATTTGTAGGTTTAATGTTGGCGACCATTCCCGCGTCGTTGATTATGCAGCGGATAGGCCGGCGAAATGGTTTTTATCTTGGTAACTCCGTCGGGATTATTGGTGCGCTGATTTCGGCGCTAGCATTGGTTTATCAGACGTTCCCGCTGTTTTGTTTTGGCACTTTGTTGCTCGGTGTGGGGATAGGGTTCGGTACGCTTTATCGGTTTGCTGCGGTAGAGGCTTGTCCACCCGAAGAAAAGAACCGGGCGATCTCATTAGTGATGTTAGGTGGAGTGTTAGCGGCTGTGGTTGGCCCTGCTTTGGCAGTTGAGAGCCGTAACTGGGTGAGTGATCAGATGTTTGTGGGGTCATTCCTCGGGCTGGTGGGGCTCTATGTGTTGGCGTTGTTGCTACTGACGGGTGTAAAGATCCCTAAACCACAGGTGTTAACGGAGGCTGAGGGCGTTCAGCGTAGCCTTTTAGAGATCGTTTCGCAGCCCATCTTTATTGTGGCGGTTGTGGTTGGGATGGTGAGTTATGCGGTCATGAACCTGCTGATGACAGCAACCCCGCTCGCAATGGCTCGATGTGGTTTCTCTTTTCCGCAAACGGCTTGGGTAATTGAGTGGCATGTATTAGGGATGTTTTTGCCATCATTCTTTACTGGCCGGTTAATTCAGCGCTTTGGTACGATCTTTATGATGCAGCTGGGTGGTGCGCTGATGTTGTTATGCATCGCTGTGAATTTAAATGGTCAGAGCGAATGGCATTTTTGGAGTGCTTTGTTCCTTCTAGGCTTAGGTTGGAATTTCATGTTTATCAGTGCTACTAGCTTGGTCACAGGAGCCTATACCGAATCAGAGAGAGCAAAAACTCAGGCAACCAATGAGTTTTTAGTGTTTGGCATGGTGACGCTATCGGCCTTAAGTTCGGGGTGGCTTGAGGTGAGTTTTGGTTGGGAAACCATGAATTGGCTCATGGTTCCCGTGGTGTTGTGGGCAATGCTGACCGTGTTGGTCTTTTCGGCGAAACTACAGGCTGTAAAGCGAGCATAATCGTTGACTTATAAACCCAAGGCTTTGAGCTTACGGTTCAGCATTTTTCTAATCTCTGTTTCATCCTCTGCTTCGTTTGCTTTTTGCAGTAGACGGAGCATATCTTCTCGTTTGGTTTGACGGATAAGCCATTTTATTTTCGGAATACGATGGGCGCTCAAACTTAACCTGTCATACCCCATGGCAATTAGTAACAGAACCGAGGCGGGGTCTGATGCCATTTCCCCACATAGTGAGACCGGCAGATTAAACTGTGAGCACTTTTCTCTGATGATTTGTAATGCACTTAGAACCGCAGGGTGCAGGTTATCAAACAACCGGGAAACTTTAGGGTTATTTCTGTCGACAGCGAGCAGGTACTGAGTCAGGTCATTTGAGCCGATCGATACGAAGTCAATGTAAGGTGCCATTTTGTCGAGTAACAGCATGGCCGATGGCACTTCGATCATAATGCCCAGTTTAGGAATACTGGTCTGCTTGCCCTCTTTTTGTAGTTCGGCAATGGATTGTTCAATCACCTCTTTGATCGATTTGATCTCATCAATGCGGCTAACCATGGGTATCAGAATTTGTAAGTTTTCCCGACCATGACCTGCGCGAATCATTGCACGGATCTGTGTCACGAGTAGGGCGGTATTATCCAGCGTGAAACGTACACCCCGCCAACCCAAGTAAGGGTTCTCTTCTTTAAATTCAAAGTAGGGGAGTTGCTTATCGCCGCCGATATCCAGCGTTCGCATCGCTACGGGGCGTGGGCTGTAGGCGTCAATAACCTCTTTATAGACTTGATACTGCTCCTCTTCTGTTGGGAAGTTATCATGGATAAGAAAAGGGATTTCAGAACGGTATAACCCAATACCTTCAGCACCATTTAATAAGCCCGGCGATACATCCGCCAGCAAGCCTGTATTGGTTAGCAGCGTTACATGGAAGCCATCTTGCGTGACAGCGGGTTGGTCTTTCAGGTCGGCAAGTGATTTCGTGAACTTCTGCTCATTTCGCTGCAGTTGGCGATACTCTTTTAGCATGGCTGCCGGTGGGGAGATGATCACTTCACCACGATTACCATCCAATACCACCGGAAGTTGCAGGTACCGGTCAATATCAAGATCCGACACCCCCATTACCGCCGGAATACCTAGCGCGTTGGCTACGATGGAGGTGTGTGATAATGCCGATCCTGAGGTACAAATAATCCCCTGGATCTGAGAGGTGCTGTACTCAGATAGGTCGGCGATACTGATAAGGTGGCCTGCTAGGATAATAGGGGTCTTTTTATCCGGCAAAGTACTTTTGACCCGCTTGGCCATTTGCGTCAGCAGTTTAATGGCGATATTGCGCACATCTTCGCCGCGGGCTTTCATGTAGGGGTCGTCTGCTTGTTCAAAGACAGCGGCAAGGTCTAACGAGGTTTGGCGTACCGACCAGTGAGCACTGCGGCCTTGCTGAATCCAATCGAGCACCCCCTCTTTAAGCTCAGGGCTGTCGAGCATCATACGGTAGACGGCAAACAACGAAACGATATCCTCGGGTAGGTCTTGCTCTATCCTGCTTGCTCCTCGGTCTAGATCATCTCCTACTTTCTCTAGCGCAGACATAAAACGAAGAGTTTCTTCGTCTACCCCTTCCCCTTTTTTGGCTGGCTCTTTGTCGAGGCTAACCTGCGTCTGTATGGATGTGAGTGTACCAATCCCAACCCCAGAGGAGCTGATTACACCGTTAAAGCGCTTATACGGGTTGCGGGGTTTTCGGCTAGGTATCCATTCCCCTGACTTCTGAATATTGGAGAGCGTTGCCGCCAGCTGTGAAGCAATAGTGACAAGAAAAGCTTCGGCTTCTTGAGAAAACGGCTTTTTCGCTTTCCCTTGTACAACCAATACACCGGTCAGTTGACGAAGATGAATTAACGGGACACCAAGAAACTGGCGGTACGGCTCCTCATGGGCTTGCGGGAAAAAAGCAAATTTGTCATGGGTTGGCGCATCAGCCAAATTTAAAGGGTGTTTAGTAGCTGCAATAGTACCCACCAAGCCTTCATCAAGTGCCAAGCGGATTTTACCTACCGAGGACTCCGCTAACCCTTGTGTCGCTGCAAGTATTAATTTCGATCGGGAAGGTGACTTGAGATAAAGGCTGCAAACAGGCACTTCCATTAGCAAGCTTAATCTCGCCACGATGGCCTTCATAGCTTGCATAGCATTTTCAGCGCCAGAAATTTCCTGAACCAGAGTGGTTAACGTCGCGAGAGAGTGCTGCATATCTACATCCTGTATCCCAATAAACAGGTGGAATTACAGCCATATTCGCACATAAAACAATTATTTATCAATGGCTGGAAACCCTGACTTCCAGTAATATGTTGGCGAGTAAAGAATTGCCTAATCGGGAGTAGCACGTGAAAAGTTTTCTGTTTTCAACTGACAATGAGCGAGGCGGTGTCATGCTATGCGATATAGACACACTTGAAGATGCGGTTGAGTACCTGAAAGAGCGTTTTGCCGGTGTTGTTCGGGTTGAGCAGGGAAAAGATTACTGGGATGAGTCAGAAGGTTTTTGCTTTCAATCGGGAGAAGTTGATGCCCAACATCAAGGTGAAGACTCCTCAACATAACATACCCCAATGCGGACGCAGGCATGCTGAAGGTATATCACGCTAACCAACTCGATACTCTAAGGGACGTGCTGGTGGAGATGATCCATCGAGACCCGTTAGAGGACCCATTCACCCAAGAACAAATTCTCGTGCAAAGCCCAGGTATGGCGCAATGGCTCAAATTGGAGCTGGCGGCGCGCTCGGGGATTGCGGCTAATATCGAGTTTCCGCTACCTGCAAGCTTTCTATGGCGGGCCTTTGTAGCGGCCTTAGAGGATGTGCCTGAACGCTCTGCGTATCAAAAATCCTCCATGACATGGGTGCTGATGGGGCTGTTACCTCGGCATTTAACCGACCCTCGCTTCAAAGTACTGCTCAATTATTTAGATTTACAAACTGATGCGCTCAGCTTGTACCTCTTGTGTGGCCGCATTGCCGATCTGTTCGATCAGTATTTGGTGTACCGGCCCGATTGGATTGCGGCGTGGGAGCGGGGTGAAGATACCCCCGTGACGGATGATGAGCATCTTTGGCAGCCAACCTTATGGCGCGCTATTGTCGCAGATACAAAGGCGCGGGGCTTACCCCATTGGCACCGTGCCAATATGTATGAAACCTTTATCACTGCATTGCGTAAACAATCGGGTGAGTTAGCAGGCATCCCGAGGCGGCTGTTCGTCTTTGGCATATCTGCATTGCCCGAAAACTACCTGCAAGCCCTAGTTGCTTTAGGGGAGAAAACCGAGGTGCATTTGATGGTGGCGAATCCATGTCGCCACTATTGGGGGGATATTGTTGATCCCGCTTATATCGCACGCCTGAACCGTATGTGGTTATCAAAAGGCGAAGCCCCGGAGGATTACCTGCACGATAGTGGTCATCCTTTATTGGCCTCTATGGGGAAGCTCGGCCGTGATTATCTGCACCTCATTCAGGAGATGTCACTGCCTGAAGTGGGGGTATTCTCGGATGCCAATTACGAATCGCTGCTAGCGGCTTTTCAATCCGATATTTTGGAACTTGAAACACGCGGGGGGCGTGATCAAGCACCGCCTTTAATGATTCAGGAGTCTGAGCAAAGTATCGCGGTCCATAGCGCATATAGCCCGCTGCGGGAAGTGGAAATTCTCCATGACCAATTACTCGCCTATTTTGAGCGTGACCCCGCGCTAAAACCCCGTGACATCATTGTAATGATGCCAGATGTCGCAGGGTATGCGCCTTATATCGATGCGGTATTTGGTAATGCTCAAGCAGAAAGGTACCTGCCTTACGCGATTTCGGACAGAAGTGCCGACCAAGAGATTCCACTTCTAAAGAGCTTTTTACAGTTAATGACGCTGGATAAAAGCCGCTTTACCGTGTCGCAGTGTTTAAGTTTGTTGGAGCTACCTGCTACTTTACGGCGGTTTGGTCTAGCACAAGAGGATCTGGATAATATCCGTCGCTGGGTCAAAGATAGCGGGATTCATTGGGGGTTGAACCGCCAGCATCGAGCAGAGGCTGGCAGTGTACCTTTTGAGGAAAATAGTTGGCAGTCAGGGTTGGATCGACTCTTTAGTGGCTATGCGATGGGAGCTGTCGAAGATACCTGGCATCAGGTCGCGCCTTATCCGGGGCTTACGGGGCTATCTTCAGCGGCACTCGGTGAACTCACCGCGTTTGTGCGAACCGCAGAAAGCTTAAGCGCTGCCCTAAAAGGTGAAAAAACGCTCACCGCTTGGCTAGCGTTGATACAGCAAGTTATCCATGACTTTTACGAGCCAGATGAGCAAGACCATGAAGCGATAGAGCTGATTTACCAAACATTAGAAACGGTTAAAACGACCCATCAGGAAGTCGGCTTCGAACAGCCCTTTGATGTAGCTATTTTGCAAGATTTTCTGAAAGAGTCGCTAACCACACAGCGTGCTTCTCAGCGCTTCCTATCTGGGCAGATAAACTTTTGTACCCTTATGCCGATGCGTTCGATACCCTTTAAAGTGGTATGTTTGCTGGGCATGAATGATGGCGCTTACCCACGTTCGTTACCGCCTGTGGGCTTTGATTTAATGGCTAAGTTCCCGCGTAAGGGAGATCGCTCCCGTCGTGATGATGATCGCTATCTCTTTTTGGAAGCGCTGTTATCGGCAAGGCAAACGCTTTATATCAGCTATGTGGGGCGCTCTATCGCGGATAACAGCCCACGTATACCATCCGTGCTGGTAAGTGAAGTCCTAGAGTATATCGACCAAGCTTATCGCTTGGCGGGTGTTGAGCAACCACTCTCAGACTATTTGACGACGGAGCACCCTTTAACGCCTTACAGTACGCGCTATTTTAGTGAGGTGGATGATCCACTCTTCAGTTATAACCCGCTGTGGGATTTCTCTGATACTCACAGTGGGCAGGAGCCAACCGCGACGTTTATAACCGGTGCTTTACCTGATCAATCTTCAGATGTGAAGACGTTGGAACTGGCTTCCTTGATGTCGTTTTACCGCCACCCTATTCAGTACTTTTTCCAGAAGCGGATGCAGGTATGGTTTCGTGACGAAGAGTCTCCCTTAGAGGATGAAGAGCCCTTCGCTATCGACCCTCTAGACGATTATGCACTGCGTAAAGGGCTGCTCTCCACCGTTGTTCAGGGCCGCTCGCTTAAGGCATACAGTGATTACCTAAGAGCCTCGGGAAATCTGCCGGTGGGTAAAGCGGGGGATCTTATCTTAAAGCGGCGTATCCACGATATTGAAACGCTCTATGAAAAACTCCAGCCGCTGATGGAAGGTGAGGCGCAGCGTGAAGAGATTCGAGTTCAGCTCGGTGAGCATCTATTAGAAGGGTGGGTAGGGCAACGTTATGCGGGTGGCTTCTTGCGTTATGACGTAGCTAAAGTATCGGGGCGGCATCGTTTTACAACGTGGGTGCAGCACTTGGCCTGCTGTGCTGCAGGTTATCCAGAAAGAACACTCTATCGAGGCTTAAGTGAGGCGTTTGCCTTTCGGGCGATACCGGCGGCTGAAGCGCGACAGCAACTCTTGGCGCTGGTCGATACCTATTGGCGTGGTATGAATTACCCTCTCAATTGGTTGGCCGACCCGGCTTGGCTCTGGTTAGAAAAAAGCGCTAGCGACCCTGAAAAAGCCCTCGTGAATGCACAAAAGCGTTTTGAAGATGAACGCGGTGGCGATCAGCACGATCTGTATGTGGCCAGGGTCTACCCAGAATGGCACCTGATTGAACCGGGCTTGCTTGATTTAACCCAGCGGCTGTTTATGCCAATGATGGATTATCTGGAAGAGATTCATGACAGTAAATCTGCTTGACCCCGCCACGCTTCCTATACGTGGCCAATGTCTGATTGAAGCAAGCGCTGGTACCGGTAAAACCTTTACGCTGGCGGCTTTATATTTACGTCTGTTATTGGGTTTGGGTAAGGGTGAGTTGAATCGCCCTTTAGGTGTTGATGAGATTCTGGTGGTTACCTTCACGGAGGCGGCGACACAAGAGCTACGAGATCGTATTCGTTCCAGAATCAGAGAGGCACGGCAGGCGTACCTTGAAGGGGAAAGTAGTGACCCTATACTGTCGCAATTACTGGCCGAATCCACCGATTTTGCAGCACAGGCTCGATTATTAGAACTAGCCGCTTCTGAAATGGATCAGGCTGCTATTTTTACCATCCATGGTTTTTGTCAGCGCATGTTACGCCAACATGCCTTTGAAAGTGGCGCATCTTTTACGCAAACCCTAACTACAGACGACTTACCGCTGGTACGCCAAGCGTTGCTGGATTATTGGCGCGAGACCTTCTACCTGGCAAGCGATGATCTGGCGATGGAGATGTTAGGGCACTTTGGTACACCCGAAAAGTTACTGGCTGAATTGCGTGGCTTTTTAGGGATGGAGTCCCTGGTTCAACAACCTGATTTAAGCGCTGTTGACTTACCAACAGAGTGGCAAAAATTTAAGCAGGCTGTCGCTGCATTTAAAGCACAATGGCTCGAATCGGTCGGCGATCTTAGCCACATTATCGAGCAATCTGGCGTTAATAAGCGTAGTTACAGCACGCGCAATCTGCCTAACTGGTTAACAATTGTCACAGATTTTTGCGAGAGCACAGACAACAGCGTGCCTTGGGATAAGCTGGCACACTTTCGTGCGAGTGTTTTGGCCGATAAAACACCCAAAGGCTCACCACCTGAACATCCGGTATTTACAGCGGCCGATGCGCTGTTTGATTTAGCCGTGCCTGTAAAAGAGGTTTTGTTATCTCGCGGATTAACCGAAATAAGGCAGCGCCTGCTAGCTGAAAAACAGCGCCAGCAGCTAATGACCTTTGATGATCTGCTATCTCGCTTAGCAGTGGCGTTGCGTGGTACCGGTGGTGAAACACTGGCGACGGTGATTCGCCAGCAATATCCAGTTGCCATGATCGATGAGTTTCAGGATACGGACCCGTTACAGTACGACATTTTTAGCCGTATCTACCCCGATGAGTCCACCGCATTGTTGATGATCGGTGACCCTAAACAATCGATTTATGCGTTTCGGGGTGCGGATATTTTCACCTATATGCGTGCGCGCCAGCAGGTGAGTGCACATTACACGCTAGAGACCAACTGGCGCTCCTCATCCGCGATGGTCAATGCGGTTAACCACCTGTTTAGTTATGCCGCTAGTCCCTTTCTGTACGATCAGGATATTCCGTTCCAGCCGGTATCTGCCTCGCCAAAAGCGGATAGCACTCCCTTTACGTTACACGGCCAGCCCCAAGCGCCTTTAACCTGTTGGCTAGAACCAGAGCTGATCTCCTCCGGTGATTACTTAAAACGTTTTGCCAGCCGTTGCGCCTTACATATTGCGCAGGTGCTCAAGGATACCGCATGGCAGATCGGTGATCGTTCCGTAGAGCCCTCAGATATTGCGGTGCTAGTAAGGGATAGAAAAGAAGCGCGTGAAGTACAACAGGCGCTGCAAGGTTGTGGCGTGGCGTCGGTGTTTTTATCGAACCGAGATAGTGTGTTCACCACACGAGAAGCAAAAGAGTTGCTCTACCTGTTAACCGCTATTGCAGAGCCAACTGATGAGCGATCCATGCGAACGGCTATCGCTACCCAGATTTTCCAATTGGATCTGCAAGCGCTGGATCAACTTTGCCAAAACGAACTCGAGTGGGAAATGCTGGTGGAGGAGTTTCAGCACTACCGCGACCTCTGGCTACGCTTAGGTGTGTTACCGATGCTACATAACTTAATTGCGCATCGAGGCTTAGCAAAAGGCTTAGTAGCGCTTCAAGGTGGAGAGCGATCACTGACAGACCTGCTGCATTTGGGGGAACTCTTACAGCAAGCCAGCCAAGAAACCGAAGGTCTCTCTGGAATTATTCGATGGTTGGCAGAACATATCGCCAACCCAAATCAAAACGCTGATGAGCAACAGATGCGGCTAGAAAGTGACCGCTCCCGTGTCACGGTAATCACGATCCATAAATCTAAAGGCTTAGAGTATGGCTTGGTTTATCTGCCCTTTATCTGTCGATATCGTGAGACAACCTCATCCCTGTATCATGATGAGCAAGGCCAGGTGATTCTTAATCATCAACCGGACGATAATGTTAAAGCACAGTCGAAGAAAGAGCGCTTAGCTGAAGATCTACGCTTGCTCTACGTGGCGATAACCCGCGCTGTACACGCCTGTTTTATGGGAATGGCAGATATTCGCTATCGTGGTAAACAGGGGATGACCCATGAGAGTGCGATAGGCTATCTCTTACAACAGGATAAAGAGATGCCATTTCCTGAGGTGATGGAGCGCTTTGCTCAATCTTGCCCTGAAGCCGTCGTGCTGCCGCTGCCAGAACCGGAAACCACTAACGATACACTGGGGTTGTTTGACCAGATAGATGAGCCGCAGCCTTTATCCGAGCCAGGTCAACAAGGTGCCAGAGCCTTTACTGGCCAGATAGAGCGGGACTGGCGAGTGACCAGTTACTCTTCACTCAGCCGGTTTCATTCGGTAGAGCCGATTACTGCTATGAATCTGGATTTAGAAGTGATGGATGAACCGCAACAGGAAGCGCCGCCGCTAGAAGAACCATCTCCGAGTATTTTTACCTTCCCCAAAGGTGCGGTTGCGGGGACATTTTTGCATACCATTCTGGAAAATATCGATTTTAGCCAGCTCGAGCCTGAAACCTTAAGGGCGGTCTTAGAGCACCACCTTCAACTGAGTGGTTTTGATGAGTCATGGGCCGATGTGTTGCAAGCTTATTTCACCCAGATGATGACGATTCCGCTCACGCCAGCAGGTTGTCGATTAATGGATATCGACTTACAGGCGCGTTTGGTCGAAATGGAGTTTATCCTACCGTTTAAACACTTGGCAGCTGAACCGTTGAACCAACTGATTCGAGCGTCTGACCCACTATCTTCCCGCGCTGGTGAGCTGATATTTGATCAGGTGCAAGGGATGCTTAAAGGCTATATCGATCTGATTATTCGCTACCAAGGGCGCTACTATGTTATTGATTATAAATCTAACTATTTAGGAAGCAGCCCAGCTGACTATCACCAGTCAGCGATGGAAGAGGCGATGATTGATCATCGTTACGACCTGCAATACCAACTATACACATTAGCGCTGCATCGTTTTCTGAGAAACCGCTTGCCAGACTACGACTACGAAGAGCACGTTGGCGGCGTGTTTTACCTCTTTCTTCGGGGAATGCAAACAGAGGAGCCTGAGCATGGAGTCTTTTATACACGCCCAGATTTGCATTTTATCGAGCAGCTAGATCACTTGTTTTTTGAGGGCTCGCTATGACTAGGGTAGAGCAGCTTTATGAGCAAGGGCTGATTCGACGGGTCGATTACTATTTTGCCGTTTGGTTGAGAGAACAAGGTTGCACCAGCGAAACGCTCGAAGTGCTGGCTGCATTGGTTAGCCAGCAATCCGGTGAGGGGCATATCTGTATCCACTTGGCACATCTTGATGAGCTATTTTCTGAATGGCCCATATCGCTCAAGGTGCAGATGGAATCGGCGAGCCAACCCGAAATGATCGCAGCGTTAGTTGATCAGTCATTGTTGGGGGATGGGTCAAAACTCACGCCTTTGGTGCTTGATAAAAATCGCTTGTATCTTTATCGCTATTGGTTACATGAGTGCCAGGTTGCCCAAGCATTACTGGCGCGTAGCTTACCGGTTGCGACTGATCACGCGTTTTTAGATAACGCTTTAAATGACCTGTTTGGTGTCAATCAGCACGAAACCGATTGGCAGCGTGTGGCCGCGGCAACAGCGGTACAGCGTAAAGTTGCCATCATTAGCGGTGGGCCGGGCACCGGAAAAACCACAACCGTAACCAAAATGCTGGCGATCTATCTATTGTTGCAACAGCGCTTGTCGCCGCATAACCAACCGGTGATTCGTTTAGCGGCCCCTACAGGCAAAGCGGCTGCCAGACTTTCTGAATCAATCGCCACGGCTAAACATGGGTTGAATCTGTGTGATGATATTCTTGCGGGGCTACCTGAACAGGGGACAACCCTGCATCGTTTGCTGGGAGCAAGACCAGCTGAGCATGGCTATCGTTACAATGCAGAAAACCCTCTACACGTTGATCTACTGGTGGTTGATGAGGCCTCCATGGTTGACCTGCCTTTAATGGCTGCACTCCTGTCGGCATTGCCACAAAACGCACGACTGGTGTTAATAGGCGATCGTCAACAACTAGCCTCTGTTGAAGCGGGCAGTGTATTGGGGGATTTGTGTGCCATCCCTGATGACCCCGCAGAGCGCACGTTTGCACCTTCGGTAGCGTTTCTCAAAAAAAGCTATCGCTTCTGCGAAGATAGCGGTATCGGCGCTTTGGCAAAAGGGGTCAACTCAGGAGAGAGAAAAGCCGTAAGAGAAGTACTCAATCGTGGTTATCAAGATTTAGAGGTTATCCCCGCGCCAACATCGGATAATGAGCGCCTTATAGCAGAGATGCTCAAGCGTTATGCTCCCTACGTGCAAGCTGTTGAACAACTTCAGGAACCTGCCGAGCTGCTAAAGCTGTTTGGTACGTTTCAGGTACTATGCGGCCAGAGAAGGGGAGTCTTGGGCGTCGAAACGCTTAATCCTTTATTTGAAAAAGCCTTAGTGACGAAACACAACGTGAGCATGAATGGCCGTTGGTATGCAGGCAGGCCGGTTATGATTACCCGTAATGATGCCAGTTTAGGGCTGTATAACGGCGATATCGGGATTACGCTACTGGATAAAATGACGGGGCGCTTTAAAGTCTGGTTCGATCTGGGGGGGAAGCTCGCTAGCTTCTCAACCAGTCGTTTACCCAGTCATGAAACGGTTTTTGCCATGACGGTTCACAAAAGCCAAGGCTCTGAATTTGATCACGTTTTATTAGCTTTAGGGGAAGATAGCCGCGTGAACAGCCGTGAGCTTGTTTACACGGGTATTACGCGAGCCAAAAAAAAATGCATTCTCTATGGTGCGATAAAAACGTTGGAATCTTCGACCCAAAAACCAACACTAAGAATGAGCGGGTTGGCTGAAAGAATATGGGGTGCATCTTAGAGTGAAGAGCACCCGCAAGCGTTAAAGCGGATGGCCTAGCGGCCGCGTCTGCGTTGAGGCTTATCTTGAGTGCGAATGCGCAACGGCTGCATCTTTTCCTGATGATGCTGGTTAATCAGCGTCCTGCCAAAAAAAGCGATTGCAGCGACTAATATCAATGTTAACAGTATCATCATCTTTCATTCCTCATGCGTTTTTGGCATCTACCTTTACTTTAGACGTAGCTAGCTCATTTCTGCAACTTTTTGTGAAAATTCGGTATAGCCACCGATATGGGTTTGGCCGATAAAAATCTGGGGTACCGTCTCAACAGGTTTACCTACCGTTTTCTCGAGATCGGCTTTACTGATTCCTTCTTCATGAATATCAATATACCGAAAATTAAACCCTTTGATCTCACACAACTCTTTTGCGCGTGTGCAAAAACCGCAACCTTGTCGACCGAAAATTGTGACACGTTCCATAGCAATCTCCTCTGTTGTAACCCTATAAAACCGCATTATTGACGGTAATTCCAATGGGATTAATTTATCAGCCAAATAGCCCAGATCTATGGAGCCATATCATCCACAATCACTGTGGATAAAGCTGTAGACATCCTATGCGGAAACAAGTTCAAAGCCGAAATAGCTGGCGTGTAACATATTGATGAAAAACTAAGCGATTATAAGCAGTTAGCTTTAGTGATAGATAAATGCCCACAGTATAAGTTGGGTTATCTTATACTACGAATTGCTCAGTACTTAAGACGGAAATCTTCAAGACATTTCCGACAAAATCCGTATAATTCTGTGCCAATTGCCCCATATGAGCGACAAATTGTCATATTCATATGCTTACGAGTCAGTACGAAAATGCTGGGGCAGGCACTCGGTTTGCATCACAGCCAAAAGTTGCGTTGCAGTGCGATATTGATGGGAAATACCTAATCTATATCAGGGCTAGCGAGTGTGATTTTCGGATCCCATATTTACATAAGAGATGGTGAAGATCAGATGACGGCGAAATCGGCAGATGTATTGTTAGTTGGGGCGGGAGCCATGAGCACGACTTTAGGCATGCTCCTAAAGCAGCTCGATCCATCCATTAATATCGTAATGGTTGAGCGACTCGATCAGGTTGCTCATGAAAGTACAGATGGATGGAATAATGCAGGCACAGGACACGCCGCATATTGCGAATTGAACTACACACCCGTAAAACCGGATGGTTCAATCGATACAACCAAAGCGTTTGCGATCAACGCTGCATTTGAAGTGAGCTTGCAATTCTGGTCTTACCTTGTTGCTGAGGGGGCTTTGCCTTCTCCTAAAAACTTCATTAACCCCACGCCACACCAAAGCTTTGTATGGGGTGAAGAGAACGTAACTTTCTTACGTAAGCGCTACGAAGCACTCAGCCAATCGGCACAGTTTGCAGATATGGAATACAGCGAAGACCCAGATGTACTGCGCGAGTGGATGCCGTTGGTGCTAGCCAACCGTGATCCAATGCAAAAAATTGCAGGTACGCGTGTTCGTTATGGCTCTGATGTTGACTTCGGCTCTTTGGCTCGCAATATGGCGAACTACCTAGACAAGCAGGACAACTTTGAACTACTGCTTAGCTCCACCGTGCGTGACCTGACAAAACAGGACGATGGCCAATGGCGCGTAGAGCTGAAAAACGAAAAAACAGGTGATACGCAGACCATCATCTCCCGCTTTGTCTTTTTGGGCGCAGGTGGCGGAGCACTACCACTTTTACAGCTATCGGGTATCCCAGAAGGGGACGGCTACGGTGGCTTCCCTGTGAGTGGCCAGTGGCTTGTCTGCAAAAAACCAGAGATCGTTGATCAACATTTAGCGAAAGTCTACGGCCAAGCGCCTATTGGTGCGCCGCCAATGTCGGTTCCTCACCTAGATACCCGAATCATCAATGGTGAAAAAGCGCTACTGTTTGGGCCGTTTGCAGGATTTACCACAAAATTCCTAAAACAAGGCTCCATACTCGACTTGCCAATGAGTGTACGTGCTAACAACATCAAGTCGATGTTGTCTGTGGGTAAAAACAATATGGACCTGACCCGCTACCTGATCAGCGAAGTGATGCAGTCCCATGAAGCTCGTGTAGACTCCCTACGCAACTTCTTCCCAGACGCGAAGAATGAAGACTGGGAACTCGCTTATGCCGGGCAGCGCGTACAGATTATTAAAAAAGATCCAGAAAAAGGTGGCAAACTAGAGTTTGGAACAGAGGTGATTGCCTCCGCCGACGGATCACTAGCAGCCCTGCTAGGTGCATCACCGGGTGCATCAACAGCAGTTAATACCATGATCAACATTGTAGAACGTTGCTTTGCCGATAGATTGGCGACCCCAGAATGGCAGCAGAAAATCAAAGCGATGGTTCCATCATACGGCGAATCGTTAACCGATGATGACGCACTGCTTAAGCGCGTACGAGAATACACGCTATCTACATTAGAACTGGATGCTTAATAAGCAAACCTGATAGAAAACCGGCACATAGATGCCGGTTTTTTTTGCACTGATGTATACATTAGCCAGGAAAGCTTATTTCTTATTAACTAACACGCTAAATTATCGACTGTAAGAGATTAAATAGGAGACTTCAGGTGGTGTTGTTCTGTCCGATCCAGCAAGAGCTTGATTGTATAAATGGTAGCGGTCACATTCTCGGGAAGATAAAGTTTGATGGCTATAAAGATGAGCACATATTCTGCCCTGATAACGATTCGATCGTTTTAACGAGTGTAGAAAAATCTTATATCTCTGAGAGGCTAGCAGGTCTTGATTCTGGCAAGTACTCAATCCCCATGCAAGACGATGATTAATGCCGCATCCATAAGGCCTTTTGCCGCCTTCCTGCTAGAATAAAACAGTTAGTTTTTGTATCCAAATGGGAGCAGTATGAGCCAGCATCAACTGGAAGTTTTGATCCGTTCGCGTATACCACTGATTGTTATTGAGACTCACGAGGAGAATCAGGCTGTTGCTATGGTTACGGGTATGCGGCAAGTGTTGCAGCGTCCGATATTCAAGTGGAGCCTGACCGAGGGGTTCGAGCGGGTTGACCAGCAAATGGCGCCTCAAAAATTATTTGCTAAGCCTGCGGATGCACTGGCGCATATCAAATCGGTTCGTGTGCCGGGTGTGTATATTCTTGCGGATTTTCACCCCTTTATGGATGATCCAATGCATGTGCGCTTGCTTAAGGATATCGCGTTAAGTGCGGATCAGTTAGGCCATACGGTGATTATGATCAGTCATGAGTTAGCTATTCCGGTGGAGATTCGAAAGCTAACAGCGAAGTTGGATCTCTCTTTGCCAGATCGGGTGGAACTGGAGCAGATTGTTCGTGAAGAGGCGCGACAATGGGCGCGGGAGTCAGGTAAAAAAGTACAAACTGATCCCGAAACCTTAGGTATGTTGGTTAACCATTTGGTAGGGGTCAGCCGCACCGATGCTCAGCGTTTAGCACGTAATGCGATCTATGATGATGGGGCGATAACCCAAAGTGATATACCGGCAGTGACTCAGGCTAAGTACCAACTGCTCAGTGACGATGGCAATCTGCATTTTGAGTACGATACGGCTAAATTTTCGGATATTGCAGGTTTTTCGCGCCTTAAGCAGTGGCTAAACGAGCGTCAGCCTTTTTTTACTGAAAGTGGCTACCATTCCCATTTACCTACACCTAAAGGGGTACTGTTGTTAGGTGTGCAAGGCTGCGGAAAAAGCTTGGCGGCAAAAGCCGTGGCCGGTGCTTGGCAAGTGCCTTTATTGCGTATGGATTTTGGCAGCTTGTATGATAAGTACTACGGTGAAACCGAGAAAAACCTGCGGGATGCCCTGAAAACTGCTGAGGTGATGTCGCCTTGCGTTCTATGGCTGGATGAGATTGAAAAGGGTATTGTCAGTGGCAGTGATGATAGCGGCCCCGCTAAGCGAGTACTGGGTACATTACTTACATGGATGGCCGAAAAGAAAGCTGCCGTGTTTCTGGTTGCAACAGCCAATGATATTACCGCGCTCCCTCCTGAGTTGGTACGTAAAGGCCGCTTCGATGAAATCTTTTTTGTCGATCTACCTAACGAGCAGGTGCGTTTTTCTATCTTTGATATTCACCTTAAACGCTTGAAGCTAGATCCTACCCAGTTTGATTTTTCTCGTCTTGTGGCGTGTAGCGAAGGTTTCTCCGGTGCTGAAATTGAGCAAGCGGTGGTGTCTGCCTATTACTCCGCTCATGCCCAATATTCACCTTTAAACCAAGCGTTGTTGATCGATGCCTTGCGTAAAACGCAGCCGCTGTCGGTTGTTATGGATCATCAAATTGACCAACTGCGCCATTGGGCGGCAGATAGAACCGTACCGTGTGATTAAAGTTTTCGAACATAGCTAAGCGCGTGATTGATGGTGCCCGTGGGGCACTGTCATCTCACTGTCATATTTCTCCTGCAGTATTCCCCTCCACAATGTGTTTTTAACGTTTACAACGTCAGTTTACCGGTGTTTGTAAACGGTGTCTGGAAATATCTCTCTTGTGGTTTAAAGATCGACGCATCAAAACATCCCTCCTGGCGATAGGTAGCGATTGTTTACTATTGCTGATTAAACTGGTGGTTGCTCTCATTACAGGGAGTGCTGCTTTGTATGCGGATGCGCTGCATTCTGGCACCGATATGTTGGTGTCGATCGTGCTGCTGATTGGTTTAATCGTACGTTTTCGTAAAGAACGCCTAGGTGATGCCAACGGCATTTTGTTGGCGTACCGCCTCGAATCTATTTTAGCCATACTCGTGTCTATACTGATTCTGTGGGTTCCTTTTGAAATTATTCATGGTCTAAAGGCCGAGGATAAGCCACCCGTCGACTATATCTGGTTGGGTATTTTAGGGGTGATGGTTGCTATCTTTTTGGCTTATACAATGGCGCGCCTTAAGAGCAAGGTAGGGGAGGAGACAAACTCTCCAGCTTTAGAGGCCGATGGCTACCATAGCTACATGGATATGTTTACCTCGTTGGCGGTTTTAGGTTCCTTTGTGGGGCTGTTGATTGGGGTGGATGTCGATGCCCCTGTTGCGATATTGATTGCCGTGATGGTGAGCTTGGCGGGTATAGAGCTTTTTATCAGTGGGGTGCGCAGCCTTCTGAAGGGAGGAGAGCTGGAGCAAAGCTCGCTTTTTGAGGCGGTAATGCATAGCCCTAGGTTTCGGGGTATTGGCTTGAGCATGGCTCGTTACCGTACACATTTGCTGGTTTTAGTCGCGTCTTTGGCGGTATTAGGTTTTTTAGGCAGTGGTTTTCATGTTGTTCCCAGCGGTAGCCAAGGCCTGGTGAGCTATTTAGGGAAGCGCCAAGGTGAGGTCTTAACAGAAGGGCTCCATTATGTGGCGCCGTTCCCGTTGGCGGCAGTAAAAACGGTTCCGACGGATTATGTTTATCGCCTGCAGGTAGGGATGGATGAAACCCTATGGGAGCACTCGGATCTCCTCAGTCGATACCATTGGCAGACGTTGGGCAATGTTAATCGGGATAAGCCACAGCACTACTTGACCGGCGATGAGAAGCTACTCAATGTCAGTATGAATTTACACTACCGCTTACCCAACATAGCGATTGAAACCTACCGCTACGAAAATCTTCACGCCACGATCGAGGCGGTATCGGCTTCTGTTTTGAGCGCTTACCTTGCTTCACGCCCTTTTGCATTGGGTTTTGATGTAAACCTCTTGGCGAAGCGATTAACTGAGCGACTTAATAGCGCCGGGATCACTATTGAGGTGTTAGCTTTTATACCTGATAAGGTTCAGCCTCCCAGTGCGGTTGTCCGCGATTATCATGATGTGTTGGCCGCCAGAGAGCAGCAATTGCAGCTGCTACAGGGTGTTGAGGGTGAGCGTATTAAGCAGATGCTTCAGAGCAATAATCATGTGTTACAGGTCCTTTCAGAATCCACTATTTCCGGTATTGAAAAGCGCTTAACGGCAGAAGGTGAGGCTGCTTATTTTGAGCAGGTCGCAAAAAGTTATCAGCAACAGCCGTCGATGGTTGAGTTAAATCGACGTTTAGAGGTTATGGAAAAGGTATTGCCAGCAATGGATAAAGTATTAGTGAGTCCTGATATTGCTACTGATGATCGGCGCGTATGGAGTGAGGCAGAGTGAAGCTTAAGTGGATAATGAGTTTATCGGGGTTTGTCTTGGCAGTATTTGCACTGTCAACGATGCTGGTTCCGGTATCGGAGTCGCATATTGCAGTGGTCAGCCAGTTCGGAAAAATCGTCGAAGTTCGTAAGGAGTCTGGTTTATTGGTTAAGTTGCCAGAACCTCTTCAGGTGGTGACATTACTGGATAAACGCCAGCAACTACTGCCCTTAGATAGCATGGAGTTTATTACGCGGGATGGTCGCAATGTGGTGGCTGATAGTTTTGTCTTGTGGCGAATCAGTGATGCGCAGAAGTTTCTCAGGAGTGTGCGTAATGTTGATGTTGCTAACGTGCGCTTGCGTGATCTCGCCTTATCTGAAATCGGTAGCGCGTTAGGTAACTCTCCGCTTTCTGCACTGATTAATACACAAGCCTCGGATACAGCCTTAACGGCTTTGTTTACGCAGATTAGAGATAGCAGCAGCCAAAAAGCGATGGAGGCTTTTGGTGTTACTATTTCGGCTATCTACCCTTCGCGTTTAAGTTTACCGCAACCACTGATCGCAGACGTGTATAAGCGTATGTCAGCAGAGCGGGGCCGGATAGCGCAACAGCTACGTGCTGAAGGCCAAGAGGAAGCGGCAAAAATAAAAGCAGACACGGAATATGAAGTTCGCCGTATGCAAGCTGAAGCATATCGGGATAGTCAAATTGTTCAGGGGGAAGCCGAGGCGGAGGCGGATCGTATTTATGCCAGTGTGTATGAGTCCCATCCTGAGTTTTATCAATATTTGCGCTCGTTGCAGTCCTATGAAAAGATCCTCAATGAGAAAACACGCTTGGTAATTTCAACTGAAACACCCGTGTTTAAGTATCTGTGGTCAGCGCCGGAGAGCCGCGATGCCCAAACGCAGTGATCTGGGTAATGCTTTGCTGGACTCCCGCAAGCTATTGATAGGCTTGGTTTTCTCAATGCCCTTTTTGTATTTGTTAAGCGGTCTTTATAGTGTCGGTGGTGAACAGCGGGGGATCCACTACCGCTTTGGTAAGCTGATTAACGATAATGTGCCTCCGGGGATGCATTATCACCTGCCATACCCTATCGAAAGTGTTGTTTTGTTACCGGCTTCACGTATCCGCTCAATGGAGGTGGATTACAGCCAGCTGGGCACTCAAATGCAAGCCAAAGAGCTACTCACTGGGGATGAAAATCTCGTGTCGATGAAGCTTTTGGTCGAGTACAGCGTGGCTGAATCTGGCGCTTTTATACACAACAGCCAAGATGCCGAGGCGGTGTTGCTGCAGTTGGCTTATGCCCAAGGTGCGTTGGCGGTGGCTCGTTGGGATATTGATGCTCTCCTGACATCGGGACGGCATCGTTTGCAACAGGAGTTAAAGCTTAATTTGCAGAGGCTATTAAACACTTTGCAGTTGGGTATTCGAATCTCATCAGTGCAAATTCGCCAGCTTGAACCGCCTGCTACCGTCAAACGTGCTTTTGAGCAAGCCAACACTGCTAAAGCGGAACAACTTAAATGGGTACAGGATGCCAAAGCACAGCGAAGTTCTAGGTTAGCAGAATCACGTGCAAACATCCGCCAGTATCGTTTACAGGCGGATGCTACAGCGAATGAATTGCTAAAACGCTCAGAGGGCGACAGCCAGCGTTTACAATTACAAATCAATGAGTATAGTAAAGCGCCATCAACGATGGGGCCGCGAATCTATTCTGAGATGTTAGAGCGTGTGCTGGATAAGGCACAACTACAAATCTTTAGCCCATCACAAGATCACCAGTAATTCATCAAATCAGTTCGCTGAATCAGTAATGGATGGTTCAGGAGTGAGGCATCGATAATGAGAAAATTGATCACAGGTGTTGTGTTGTTCTGGAGTATAGCGGGTACCTCTCAGGCGGAGGTAGCCACTGATGATTATGTAACTTATCGGCAAAGTGTCTTTAATCTGATGGGATGGCACTTCAAACAGATGGGGGCGATGGTTCAGGGGCGCACCGATTATGATGCCGCTGAATTTAAGCAACGTGCCGAGGCTGTCGCTGCGCTGGCTCAAATGCCTGCCGAAGGCTTCATACCCGAAACCCGTGGTACACAATTTCCCCATCATGTTAAACCAGAGGTGTGGTATCAAACAGAACGTTTTAATGAGTTGATGCAAGGGCTAGTAGTCTCGACAACAGAGCTGGCTAAACAAGCAGGCGCTGAGGATAAAGATGATCTGCGCGCCGCTTTTGGTAAGGTGGCTCGTCAATGTAAGAGTTGCCACGACCGTTATCGAGAACGCATGTAGCTGATTGGATGCGCTTGTTAAATAACCCCGCGCCAAGTTGCATGGCTGCGGGGTTAATCACTTTAGCCTTTTAACACCGCACTCAGTGACTGGGCGACATACTGTAGGTTGCTTGAGGATAAGCCAGCAATGCTGATACGGCTCGAATCCACCATGTAGATGGAGTATTCCTCTTTTAATTGCGCAACTTGTGCTTTATCAATCCCTAAGAAAGAGAACATACCTTTCTGTTCCGGAATAAATGCAAAGCTCTGCTCAGTACCGCAGGCCGCAATCTCTTTGGCTAACTGATGGCGTAACTGCAAAATACGTTCGCGCATCATGGTTAGTTCATCATCCCACTGCTTAGTTAGTGCTTCGTTACCTAAAATGGTCTCGACAATTGCCGCACCATGAGCCGGTGGCATAGAGTAAATACCACGAATGATACTAAACAGGTTGCTGGCCGAAACAGAGGCTTGTGTTTGGTTAGCAGAGATCACCATGACTGCACCCGTGCGATCACGGTAAAGGCCAAAATTCTTTGAGCAGGAACTCGCAATAAGCATTTCAGGAGCTTTATCTGCTAACAGTCGCGCGCCATAGGTGTCTTCAACTAGCCCATCGCCTAATCCTTGATAAGCAATATCAACAAAAGGAATTAAGCCTTTACGTACTACAAGCTCTGCGATGCTGTTCCATTGCTCATGGTTGAGGTCAGCACCACTTGGGTTGTGGCAGCACCCGTGTAAAAGCACCACATCGCCGCTGTTAGCGGTTTCTAGGGCACTCATCATGGCATCAAAGCGGATCGCTTTGTTCTCGCCATCGTAGTAGGGGTACTCAGTGATAGTCAGGTTTGCACCTTTGAGCAAAGGGATATGGTTTGCCCAAGTAGGGTCACTCACCCAAACCGTGGTGTCAGGGTCGCATTTTGCAAGAAACTCGGCTGCAACTCGAAGCGCTCCACAGCCCCCAGGGGTTTGTGCAACGGTGACGCGCTGATCTTTAATAACCGCATGATCATTCCCTAGTAGCAGGCGGCTGATTTGAAAGCAAAAGCCTTCAGAACCTGCTGGGCCAATATAGGTTTTTGTCGTCTCTGAGGCGAGCAGATGGGTTTCAGCGGCATGTACCGCTTGCATAATAGGAGTCTGACCCTGTTCATCCTTATATACGCCCACACCTAAGTCGACTTTCAGTGGGTTGCTATCCTGACGGTATTGAACCATCAGGTTGAGGATAGGATCTGCGGGTAGTCCATGCAGATGTTCAAACATAATATTCTCCTGCGCCTTATTTTAGCTGTGCGAGTAAAGCATCACGCTGTTTAGCTGCTTTTTCTGCGGCAGCCTCCCTGACAGGGCCAAAGCCTCGTATCTCTTTTGGAAGGTTGGCAATCTGCAGTGCCAGTTCGTAATTCTGCTGAGTGGTATCCTGTAGCAGGCGCGCAATGTCCTGTTGATAGTTAGCCAGTAGTGCTTTGTCTAGCTTACGGTCAGCGGTAAAACGGAACGGATCTAACATTGTGTGACGTATGCCTCGCATTTTGGCGAGCATTCGTAGGGATTTCAACATCCAAGGGCCGAAAGTTCGTTTAACCGGGCGTCCATTGATTACTTTTCCGCTAAGCAATGGCGGTGCGAAGTTGAAATGAATTTTATAGTCCCCTTCAAAGGTACGATCGACTTCATCAATAAAGTCTGTTTCGGTGAATAAACGGGCAACCTCATATTCATCTTTAACCGCCATCAGGCGATGCAGTTGAGTGGCAATGATGTCTGTAAGTGGCGCATGGCTTTTACCCAATCTGAGATCTAGTTCACGTATAGCATTGACCTTCGCCAAGTACGCATTTGCTAAGTGTTGATTCTGATAAGTCGTTAGTGCCTGACTTAAACGCTGAATTTTTTCATCCAAGGTTTCCGGCGAAAGTACGGCAGCAGGGGAGACGGATTTCTCAACAAAGTCCGGCTGAGCCGCAGCAAGACGTCCCCAGTTGAAGGCGGTTTTGTTTTTCTCTACGGCAACACCATTGAGTTCAATAGCGCGCATCAGGGCGGCTTTTGAAACCGGAATAAGCCCTTGTTGCCATGCGTAACCTAACATCATGACATTGGAGAAAACGGTATCGCCCAACAGTTGTAGCGCATAGTCGTTGGCATTTAGTGTATTAAATTGGCTGTCACCCACGGCATTGGCTAGTAAGCGAACACGTTTTTGGCTTTCCATATCCGCATCTCGATACAGAACATGGTCGGCGGTAGCCATCTCAGCTAAATTGATCACTGCTTTGGTGTGGTTGTGGCGCAATACATCAAGGGCTTTTGCGGAGCTGGCCACAACCATATCGCAAGCGATCAATGCATCGGCACGGCCATGATCTATGCGTACCTGATGGATTTTATCGGGGGTATTTGCCAAACGTACATAACTGAGCACGGCCCCACCTTTTTGAGCAAAGCCCATAAAATCTAGTACGCTGGAGCCTTTACCTTCTAGGTGAGCTGCCATGGTAATCAGAGCACCTACGGTAACGACACCTGTACCACCCACACCGCTGACTAATAGATCATAAGTGCCGTTGATGGGCGTGATCAGAGGAGAGGAGATAGTTTCCAGCTGTTGCAACATTGCATCGGCGCTTTGTGCTTTAGGTTTGCGCAGTTGGCCGCCTTCAACAGTGATAAAGCTTGGGCAAAAACCTTTGACGCAACTAAAATCTTTGTTACAGGATGATTGGTCAATCTGACGCTTGGTGCCCATCACTGTGTCTCTTGGCACAATAGAAAGGCAGTTAGATTGTACCGAGCAATCGCCACATCCTTCACAGACATGATGATTAATCATGACGCGCTTGGCGGGATCTGGGAACTGGCCACGCTTACGACGACGGCGTTTTTCAGCAGCACAGGTTTGGTCGTAGATCAGAACCGTGGTACCCGGAATTTCGCGAAGCTCTCTTTGAACTGCGTCGAGTTCGTCGCGGTGATGGAAGGTGACACCTTTAGGGAATAGCCCTTCATGGCCTTTGTATTTTTCGGGTTCATCACTGAGCACCACGACACGGCGGGCACCTTCTGAACTAACTTGCTGTGCAATGGCTGGAACGGTTATCTGCCCATCAACGGGTTGTCCACCGGTCATGGCGACGGCATCGTTAAAGAGAATTTTGTAGGTAATATTGGAACCAGCAGCGATCGACTGACGAATAGCCATCGAACCTGAGTGGAAATAAGTACCTTCGCCCAAATTTTGGAAGATATGGCCTTTGCCAGTAAAGCGAGATTTACTAGCCCAGTTCACTCCTTCGCCGCCCATTTGAATGAGGGATTCGGTATTGCGGCCCATCCATGAGGCCATGAAGTGACAGCCGATACCGGCCAGTGCTTTACTGCCTTCGGGTACTTTGGTTGAACTGTTATGCGGACAACCAGAACAGAAATAAGGAATCCGGCGTACACCGCCAGGGTCGGAAACCGTTACACCGGACTCCTTAATCTGCGCCAGCTCGGCATCAAAGTTAAGATCAAATAGACGTGACAAGCGTGCTGCCAGGTAGGGTGCTAGCAGGGACGGGCTTAACTCACCCACATAAGGAATAAGCGGTTGTCCATTTTCATCCTGCTTACCTGTAATCAACACTTCACCGGGACGATCCGGTTCTGACATCGCTTCTTTGATCTGACTTTCGATGATGCCTCGCTTCTCTTCAATGACAAGGATCTCCTGCTTGCCATGGATAAAATCGAGTATGCCTTTGCGCTCCAGCGGCCAGACCATACCGATCTTGAAGATCTCGATCCCTAATGATTGCAGACGCATCTCTGTTAACCCGAGAAGGTCGAGTGCTTCCATTAAGTCTTGGTGAGCTTTACCTGTTGAAACAATACCAAACACGGGGTTAGCGGCACTGAGTATTTTTTTATCGATAGGGTTAGCGCGAGCAAAGGCTTGAACCGCTGCTAATTTATGCTCAATACGGGTTTCCAGCTGGGGCCCGGGAAGGTCTGGCCAGCGGTAATGAAGCCCTTCTGGGGGTGGTGTGAAATCATCTGGTGTTTTAAATTCCGGCAGTGGTTTGAGTTCGACACTGGAGGCACTTTCTACGGTTTCAGAAATTGCTTTAAAACCAACCCACATGCCTGAATAGCGGGAAAGGGCATAACCCCAAAGGCCAAACTCTTCGTACTCATCAAGGCTGGTGGGGTTGATAGTCGGCATGAACCACGCCATAAAAGCGACATCTGATTGATGCGGCATTGAGGATGATACGCATCCGTGATCATCACCAGCGACTACCAGTACACCGCCGTGAGGGGAGCTGCCGTAGGTATTGCCATGTTTTAACGCATCCCCAGCACGATCCACACCTGGGCCTTTGCCATACCAAATAGAGAAAACGCCATCGACCGTTTTGTCTGGATCGGTTTCAACCTGTTGTGTACCCAGAACGAGTGTTGCGGCTAAGTCTTCGTTAATCGCTGGGATAAACTCAACATTGTTCTGATCGAGTAGCTTTTTAGCTCCCCACAGTGCCTGATCATATCCACCTAAGGGAGAGCCGCGATAACCGCTAATAAAGCCGCCGGTATTGAGTCCGTTCTTTTTGTCTAGTTGTGCCTGAACCAGCGGAATACGTACGAGTGCTTGGGTGCCAGTTAGAAAGACACGACCTTCAGTTCGGGTATAGCGGTCGCTAAGTTGGTAATCATCCAGCTGGACAGCGTCATCCGCCGTTGGTACGGATGTATCAATCTTTACGTCAGAACTTGTCATAGTAAGGGCTACTTTATTATGGATTGTTTTAAGCCAGTGTAGATTTTTTTGGGAGAAAGGTGCTTGCTATTTAAGGTGTAAAAAATATCTCTTTTGAAATAATCTTTCATATAATTGCGTATATAATAAAAATTAATTCAATAAATATAATAATTGGTGAATCATGGATGCTTTTGATCGTAAGATAATAAATTGTTTACAGGCTGATGGTCGCATAAGTAATCAACAGTTGGCGGATGATGTGGGGTTGTCTACAGCGGCTTGTTGGCGCCGGGTTAAGGCTTTAGAAGATCAGGGGATTATACGTAAATATACAGCGTTAATAGATCCTGATGCCGTACAGCAGGGGCTTTGTGTATTGGTCATGGTGTCGTTGTTGCGACATTCGACAGAGCATACGCTGGCTTTTGAGTCGGCTATGAAGGATTGCTCTGAAGTGTTGCAGTGCTACGCCGTAACGGGTAATGCAGACTTTGTGCTACGTGTGATGGTGTCGGATATTAAAGCCTATGATCGCTTCCTTAATGAAAAGGTGTTCCCACTTGAAGGGATTTCCCAAGTACATTCTAATTTTGCTTTGCGTGAAATTAAGAGTGAAACTGCTTTAAAGGTGTAAAGTTTCTTTGCAATAATTTTTAAAAGTGATTAGTTGGTTTTGTCTTGAGGCGCTGTAGAAACAGTTAACAATACTGTAGCGCCTGTGGTTACAGCGGTCTGCGTGAAAACGCCCAACTTGGCACAACTCTTGTACCTATCCTGCTAAACAATAATAACGCTTGGTAAGGTATGTCTGATCTGAAAGTACTGATCCTTGGGATCGGTAATATCCTATGGGCCGATGAAGGCTTCGGTGTACGGTGTGTTGAGGCATTAAATCAACGTTACCATTTCCCCCCCAATGTTCGTCTGATGGATGGCGGCACTCAAGGTATTTATCTTGTTCAGCATGTCCAGTGGGCCGATATGCTTATTGTCTTCGATGCTGTGGATTATGGTCTTGAGCCTGGCACATTGAAGATTGTCCGTGATGACGAGGTGCCTAAATTCATGGGGGCTAAACAGATGAGCCTTCATCAAACCGGCTTTCAAGAAGTGCTTGCCATGTCGGAGTTCACCGGCAGTTATCCGCAAACGTTACTGCTTATTGGCTGCCAGCCTGTGGAGTTGGAGGACTTTGGGGGAAGCTTAAGGGACGCTGTTCGACAGCAGATTGATCCTGCGCTCTCAATTGCGCTGGATTTTTTGTCCGACAAGGGCGTTAATCCACTGAGCGATGTGCAAGCAGGTCTTCACACAGCTGAAGCCTTAGCGCCTTTAGAGTTGACACTTGTTGAGTATGAGCAGGGGAGACCTTCTGAGATTGAGGCTTGTCGTATAGGTGACCCTAGGGTGCTTGCACATACAGAGCAGGATAACTGATATGTGTCTTGGTATACCGATGCAGATTGTTAGTTGTCAGGGCAGTACTGCGTTGTGTGAAATCCAAGGTGTTCAGCATCAGATAGATCTTTCCCTTGTAGGTGGTCAGCCAGTAGGGCAGTGGGTTTTGGTTTTTTTAGGTGCTGCCCGAGAGGTGATCTCATCAGAACGGGCTAAGCAGGTTCAGCAGGCGCTATTAGCCGTAGAATCGGTTATGCGAGGAGAGGCTACGGATCTGGATCTGCTATTTGCTGATTTGGCGAATAGAGAACCTAAATTACCTGATCACCTAAAGGCATCACTCGAATCAAGCGTTGATTAAATTAATTACAACAAGAGCATCGCTATGAAACATGCACCCTTAATCAGCCGATTAATTGATGAGTTAGCTTACCCGCTTTTGGATATGGCCAGCTTTGAACCCTTTATCAAGAAGCACCCTTATAGCATTTTATTTTTTACTGAGGATGCTACCCGCTTTCCTGAATCTTTGGATGTGGCGGTTATCTTGCCCGAAATCATTAAGCAATTTCCGCAACTAACGCCCGCGGTGATTGATCGTGGATGCGAAAAAGAACTTCAGGGGCGATATAACTTTTCGGTGTGGCCCGCTTTGGTGTTTTTAAAAGAGGGACGCTATCTGAGTACTCTCACAAAAATCCAAAACTGGGACGACTATTGCACGGATATTCCTCGAATCTTGTCGTTGGAAGCGCGTCGTGATCCAGGCATCGGCATACCTGTGGTGGCTTCATCCTCTTCCGCTGTTTGTGGCCATTAAATCTGATTTTAGGAGTGCAGGTAATGAATCGGGAAATTCCGCTTTTTAATATGCCGATAGGCCCCGGCAGCCAGCAAGATAAAGATGATCTGGTGTTGGACTATATGCCGATGCCAAACGATATGGCTAGCTACCATATGCCTATTTTGCCAGAGCCAGAAGAGCTTGAAACATGCCCGCATACGATTGCGCTGCTGGAGTTGCTTCAAGATGACCTAAACCACTATCAGGTGGGCCAGCCAAGTATTGAGCACAGCTTAGAAGCCATTCCTCCAGCGGATTTAATCACCCTCAATCAAATATTGGGAGAGGGGGAGGTTTCTGCTGTGATTGCGGGCTTAAGTGGTGGAAAAACTCAGATTCAAGAGACCGTTTTAGCGGGTGTGTGGCGCTTACGGCAATTTGATTCAGCAGGGGGACTGATAAAGGATACCCTCGAAGTTGCAGATATTCCTCAGTGTGTACATCAAACAGCGTTCGCAACAGCGGTACCTTTGGCCGTTGGGGCGGTAGAAATAGGGGCTGACCTACTTAATGCACCTTCTGTGTTAGTTGAACTAAGCGATGTTTCTGCTCGCATGCAGGAGAGCCAAGGCCAAATGCCTGCCCATGTCATTAATCTATCATTGCTGCCGTTTTCATCCAATGATCAAGGCTTTTTGGCCGAACAGTTAGGGGTAGGCCCTGTGACTATACTGTCCCGTGGATATGGCAACTGCCGTATAACCAGCACTGCCAGTTGTCTGATCTGGCGAGTGCAGTATTTTAATAGTACGGACCAGTTGATATTGGATACGATAGAAGTCTCTGCTATGCCACAGGTTGCTTGTGCAGCCCAAGAGGATATTGATGATTCAGCCGTCCGGCTGAGCGAGATCCGTGAGGTGCTGGTATGAGCGCAAGCTTTGAAGGCAGCTACCTTGGCGACGCTAATCGAATTGCCGATGATGTTTGCTTAGAGTGCAAGATCTGCTGGTATGTATATGACCCAGCTAAGGGTGATGAGGTTTGGCAGGTGGCTGCCGGAACGCCTTTTAGCCAATTGCCGGATTACTGGCGCTGTCCAGAGTGTGATGGAGAACGAGATCAGTTCATGGTGGTTGATTGTTGATGGATAGAGGGGAGCAGATAGCTGCTTTTTATCAAAAGGTAGAACAGCGTATGGCTAACATGCCAGAGCTGCTCAATCCCATCTTACATGTAGACGTTATGGAAGGGCCCTGTTTTACCGATGACGTGCACGGACCTTTGCAGCTCTATCTGGTGATTACCCCGTGGTTTATGAATCTGATGCTCCTAGCCGATGATACCGTTGAGCAAGGCGCTAAAACAGAGCAAGCATGGCAGGCTCTGATGGGTGAAAAAGTAACTATCGACCTGCCCTCAGGAACCTATGAATGGGTTATTGGTGGAGGGGAAGGGCTTAGTACATTTGTTAGCTGCTCGTTATTCTCTCCGATGAATGCCTTTGAGTCCCAACAAGCGGCAGTAGCGATAGGGGAGTCGATTATTGAACAAATATTCGAGTCTCCGAAGGCGCAGCCCAATGCCCCTACACCACCTTCTGAGGTGAACTCACCGAGCGGTTTGACCCGTCGTGGTTTTCTGAGAAAGGCGTTGCTGGCTGAGAACTCGACGAGGGCTAGCTCATGACGATAGCCACGTTGGCTGGGCAGTTACTGATTCGCGTTCAAATCCTTAACGGACATATTCATACGGCTAGCCTTCAGTCTTCTCGTCCGGTGATGTTGCCGCGGATATTGAAGCAACTCATGCCAGAAGTAGCCGTCGATAGAATTCGCCTGCTTTATAGCTTATGTGCCAATGCTCAACAGGTTGCAGCCTTGTGTGCGTGTGAGTCGGCGCTTGGTTTATCTATTCCTCCAGAAGTTATGGCGGCCCGAAGTAAGTTGGTACAGGCAGAAACCCAAAAAGAGCAAGCTTGGTCACTTCTGCATCACTGGTTAGCCGTGCCGCATGGGGTGAAGCAACAAGCAAGCCAGAAGCTAACTCATGCTTTTCTTCGGTTGCAGCAAGCGTCTCACCCTTCTTTAAGCTTTGGGAAAGATGCGGAGGGTGTGAGTGATGCCCCTTTTAATCAGTGGCAATATGAATTTCAGAAGATCATGCAAGTGGCGTTATCTGAACCTCTTGAATCGTTTGTTTCATCGGCATTGGATCAGAAAAATACGCCAGTAGGGGGCTTGATCAAACAGCTTAATATGCATCCCTCTTTAGTTCGCCATTATGTGTCGGGTTTGCCTACCCCATTATCGCCGCATATTCCAACTCCCGGTAGCGATGATCTTTTAGCTTTTGCCCAGCGTCCCACTTTTAATGGGCAGTGTTGCGAATCAACCCCTTTATCGCGTCTGTATCGAAATGAGTCGGGACAAGCGCTTTGTAAAGAAGCTCGCTTTCGACAGTGTCACCCGATCGCGCAGAGAGTGATTGCTTTGCTAGCCGAGTTATCTACGCCTGTCAGTGAGAGCGACTATGTGGTGATCGCTAACTCCGGAAGCTGCGAATTGGAGGCCGCCCGAGGTCGGTTACTCCACCAGGTAATCTTGGATCGGGCGGGTTTAGTGCAGTCGTACAGTATTCTGGCTCCTACTGAGTGGAATTTTCATCCAGAAGGTATTCTCACGACAGCCTTGCAGGGAGTCGCTGTGCAGAGTAAAACTGAAACTGAAGCGTTGCTTCATGACTGGATACGAGCGTTAGACCCATGTGTTGATTATGTACTGACCATTGAGGAAGAGGCTGCCTGATGCATGAGATGTCGATTGCCGAAGGTTTGATGCAGATACTAGAGGATCAAGCTAAAACGCAATGTTATACGCAAGTCAAAACGGTTTGGCTTGAGGTTGGTCCATTGTCTGCGGTAGAGCCTGAAGCCTTACTTTTCTGCTTTGATGCAGTTGCTCGTGGCACCTTGGCGGAGAATGCGCAGTTGAAAATCATCGAATTACCGGGAATGGCGTGGTGCATGCAATGTAATCAAAGTGTAGCCATCACACAACGTTACGATGCGTGCCACCAGTGTGGTAGCTATCAGTTGACGGTAACTCAGGGCGATGAGCTAAGAATAAAAGAACTAGAGGTAGAGTGACTATGTGTACGGTTTGTGGGTGTAGTGAAGGCAATGTAAAGATCGAAGGGCATGATCATACCCATGACGATCATCACGCGCATACGCATCATCATGATACGCAAGCAGGTGATCTACATTTTGGTCATGGCCCTGCAGGGGCTCACGCGCCGGGTTTAAGCCAAAGCCGTATGGTGCAGATTGAGCAGGATATTCTCGGTAAAAATGACCAGTATGCTGCTCAAAACAGAGCATTATTCTCCGCAATGAGCTTATTCGTACTCAACTTGGTTTCCAGCCCTGGATCGGGGAAAACAACCTTGTTGACCGAAACGCTAAAACTCCTCAAAGGTAAGATGCCATTGGGGGTGATTGAGGGGGATCAGCAAACAGCAAATGATGCTGACCGCATCAGGGAAACCGGCGTACAGGCGGTGCAGGTTAATACTGGGAAAGGGTGTCATCTGGATGCACATATGGTGGGGCATGCGGTTGAGAACTTTTCTGATCTAAAAAGCGGCATCTTATTTATAGAGAATGTCGGTAACTTAGTGTGCCCAGCGGCATTTGACCTTGGTGAAGCGCATAAAGTGGCGATTCTTTCTGTCACAGAAGGTGAAGATAAACCGATTAAGTATCCGGATATGTTCTATGCAGCCGACATCATGCTGTTGAATAAAACAGACTTGTTACCCTATCTGGATTTTGATGTAGATAAGTGCATTGAATATGCCCGCCGGGTTAATCCTGATATTCAGGTCATTCAGTTATCTGCCCGAAGTGGTGAAGGCATGAGCCAGTGGTTGGATTGGTTGTCCCAAGGTCGGCAGGCGGGTATTCAGAAGCAGATTGACGTAATGCAGCAGAAAATTGCTGACTTGGAAGCGAGTTTAACCCAATGTTGACGCGAACTCGTCCCACCGTACTTTGCATCGATGATGAGGTACGCTCTTTAGAGACATTAGAGCGAACACTTGATGATGAGTTCGAAGTGATCACTGCATCCAGCGCCGAGCAAGCCATAAAGTTGTTGAAGCAACACCGTATTCATGCGGTGTTATGTGACCAGCGGATGCCCGGTAAAACAGGTGTTGAACTACTTTCTGAAATACGCCATCAATGGCCGAATACCGTACGTTTAATTCTATCGGGATATACCGATTCGGAAGATATTATTCGTGGCCTAAATGAAGCCGGAATCTATCAATACATCACTAAACCTTGGCATCCAGAAAATCTGCTACAGATTTTAAGAAACGCTTGCCAGCTCAATGCCTTACAGGAAGAAAGTGAGCTGCTAGCTATGGAGATGCGCCTCACGAGGGAACAGGCTGAACAAAATATTGCTGCTAAAAAAGTTCGCCTCCAGCAAAACTTTGCATTAGATGAGATAAAAAGGGGAGTGAATAGCCCCTTGAACGAGGCATGTGAGGCCGTTCAAAAAATTGCCCCTTATGATGTGTCGGTTTTAGTGACAGGGCCTTCCGGTGCAGGTAAAGAGCTGTTTGCCCGTGCTTTGCATTACAACAGCCTGCGCGCGGAGCGCCCATTTATCGTTGAGAACTGCGGTGCTATGCCAGATGAATTACTGGCTTCAGAGCTGTTTGGACATAAGAAAGGGTCTTTCACTGGTGCTATCAATGACCATATCGGGTTATTTGAACAGGCGGATGGTGGGACTATTTTCTTGGATGAAATCGGTGAAATTACTCCTGCTTTCCAAATCAAGTTACTGCGAGTCTTGCAAGAGCGCGAGATTCGTCGCTTGGGAGAAGAGCAGCGTCGTAAGATCGATGTTCGCATTGTTGCCTCTACCAATCGGGATTTGGAAGAGGAAGTCAGGGCAGGGCGCTTTAGACAAGATCTGTATTACCGATTGGCTGAGATGACGTTGGAGTTGCCTGCATTGGCAAAACGTCCTGAGGATATCCCGGTATTAGCGAACAGTTTTTTACAACGTGCGGTGAAAGAGTTTGATAAACCTGTTGGTGGCTTCACGCAAGAGGCGCTGGCTTGTATGCAAGCGTACACTTGGCCCGGTAATGTGCGTGAATTACAGAATGAAGTGCGTCGTATGTTGGTATTAGCGCAAGATGGTGTTTTAGGAGCTGACCTGTTAAACCCTCGGGTATTACGTGGAGCCCCTGAGCATGAAGCCCAAGAAACTGAGTTATGGGTAGGGCTTGAGGGCTCTTTAAAAGAGCGTGTCGAAACACTGGAAAAGCGCATCCTCAAAGAGACTATGATTCGTCATCGTTGGAATAAAAGCCGAGCTGCAAAAGAGCTGGGACTCTCTCGTGTCGGCCTTAGATCAAAATTAGAACGCTATGGTTTTGAAAGCCGAACGGGTGAGGTTAATAACGTGGAGAGTGATTCATGTGTTTAGGTATTCCTGGGAGAATCATTGATATTACCGATGCGAATAATGCCCTAGGGGTGGTGGATATATCGGGGGTCAAAAGGGAAGTGAATTTGGGTTGTGTGTTACCCGACGGAGATTTAAGCGATCTTATAGGATGCTGGGTATTGGTACATGTGGGTTTTGCAATGAGTCTGATTGATGAAGAGGAAGCCCAAAAAACGTTGTCCCTTCTGATGGAGCTTGGGGAGTTTACTGATGAATTGGATGTGGTAAAAAACGCGCATACTTCGGTGAAGAGTTAAGCACTCCATCGGAAGGTTCATAATAAAAGGGCAATAATCATGAAGTTTGTTGATGAGTTCCGTGATCCTGAGGTGGCTAAAAGCCTTCTGGATAAAATCAACCAAATAGTTAAAGAGATCCCTCGTTGCCAACTACGCCCGCTACAAATTATGGAAGTGTGTGGAGGACATACTCACTCGATATTCCGCTATGGGTTAGAGCAGCTACTCCCAAAAGAGATTGAGTTAGTGCATGGCCCAGGCTGTCCTGTCTGTGTGCTGCCGATGGGACGTGTTGATGATTGTATTGCTATTGCTGAGCAGCCGAATGTGATCTTCGCCACTTTCGGCGATGCAATGCGAGTCCCTGGCTCCAAGAAAAGTTTATTACAGGCGAAAGCTGGTGGTGCTGATATTCGTATGGTTTATTCTCCTATGGACGCGCTGCAATTGGCAAAAAAGAATCCGGATAAACAGGTCGTTTTCTTTGGCTTAGGCTTTGAAACGACGATGCCAAGTACCGCGCTCACGCTTTTACAGGCAAAAAAAGAGGGGGTTAGTAATTTCTATCTATTCTGTAATCATATTACGATCATTCCAACCATTAAGGCGATTCTTGACTCCCCAGATATGACGATTGATGGCTTTCTAGGTCCAGGGCATGTCAGCATGATTATTGGGCAGAAGCCTTATGCGTTTATCTCTCGCCATTATCAACGCCCCTTAGTCATAGCGGGTTTTGAACCTTTGGATATACTTCAGTCGCTTTATATGTTGTTGATCCAGATACGTGATGAACGTGCTGAAATAGAGAACCAATATACAAGGTTGGTTCCTGAGTCAGGCAATAGACAGGCATTGCAAGCCGTTTCTGAGGTGTTCGAATTACGTGAATTTTTTGAATGGCGCGGCCTTGGCTCCATTGATCATTCGGGTGTGCAGATTCGCCAGAGCTTTGCGCAATATGATGCAGAGCGACATTTTATTGTCCCTAATCTCACTATTGCTGATCCGAAAGCTTGCCAGTGTGGTGAAGTGTTAAAGGGCGCGATCAAGCCTTGGCAGTGTAAGGTTTTTGGTAAAGAGTGTACGCCTGAAACTCCGTTGGGTGCTCTGATGGTATCCACTGAAGGTTCCTGCAGTGCCTATTACGCGTACGGAAAAATTGACGTAGATAATCTCTAATCTGATCGTGTAGTTATGAAGGTAAATCACCCATGAAAAAAACGCGCAAGCTTCATGCTTCCCATATCAATATGTCTCACGGCTCTGGTGGGAAAGCGATGCGAGACCTGATTGAGGATTTGTTTGTTAGTTGTTTTGATAATCCTCAGCTTAATGCGTTAGAGGATCAGGCACGATTTGATCTTCAGTCATTGCAGCAATACGGCGAGCGTCTAGCCTTCACGACAGACTCTTATGTGGTCGACCCTCTTTTTTTCCCGGGTGGAAATATAGGAACGTTAGCGGTGAACGGCACTATAAATGACTTGGCGGTATCGGGAGCAAAACCGCTATATCTTTCCTGTGGGATGATTATTGAAGAGGGGATGCCTGTCTCTGAACTGAGAGAGATAGTACATAGTATGAAAGTCGCGGCTGATCTGGCAGGCGTTCAGATTGTGACAGGCGATACTAAGGTCGTTCCTCATGGTAAAGGCGATAAACTGTTTATTAACACTACCGGTATTGGTGTGATACCGCCGGGTGTTGATATATCGGCCACACGCTCGAAAGTGGGCGACAAAGTGATTGTAAATGGCTATATCGGTGATCATGGTGCAGCTATATTGAATGCTAGAGGAGACCTAGCGCTTGATGTTGCCTTAGAAACGGATTGCCAGCCATTATATGAATTGATCTCCGTGATGTTGTCTGCCTGTCCTGATCTTCATGCGGTTAGGGATGCGTCCAGAGGCGGTGTAGCAACGGTATTAAATGAGTTCGCTGAAAGCGCGAGCGTTTCGATCCGCCTTGAGGAGAGTTGTATCCCCATAAGAAATTCGGTTCGCGGGGTTTGTGAAATATTAGGCTTGGACGCACTTCATTTCGCTAACGAAGGTAAGTTGGTCGCGACCGTACCTGCCGATAGTGCCGAAGTGTTGCTACAGGTCATGCAATCGCACCCTGCAGGAAAGGAGGCCGCTATCATTGGTGAGGTAGTGGATGGGCCCGCTGGCCGAGTGGTAATAAAAACAGGTTTTGGTGGTGAGAGAATATTAGATATGCTGGTAGGTGAACAGCTGCCAAGAATATGCTAAATCGGCGTTATTAGTAGAGGATACATAAGCCTGTCTAACTTAATACTTGGCCGTTAACTTGGAGTAAAAAGTCGATAAAGTCCTCCGATAATAAAGGTTTTGAGTAGAGATAACCTTGAGCTTCGTGACAACCTAGGCGGATCAGTTCTTGCTGTTGTTCAGGCGACTCTACGCCTTCTGCAATAACTTTCATGTTCAGTAGTTCGCCCATTCTTACCATTAATGCCGTGATGGCCCTGTCCTCCTTGTTTCCTGTGATTTTATTAATAAAGGAGCGATCTATTTTTAGGTGGCTAATAGGAAGCTGTTGAAGGTAGCTAAGTGAAGAGTACCCTGTACCGAAATCATCCAGTGCTACCTTAACGCCTCGTTGACGAATTTGATGGAGGATAGCCGTTAGTCCGTCACTGTCTTCCATCATCATTGATTCTGTTATCTCCACTTCTAATGACGAGGTGTTTATACCGGTTTCGTGAAGTATCTCATCCATCCTTTTAATAAAGTGGGGATCTTTAAGTTGTCTGACCGAGACATTAACGGCTACGACGATATCTTCACCGGTTTGTTGTAGCCAGTTAACTTGTTGCTTGCATGCTTCCTCAAGTATCCAATAGCCCATGGGGACAATGTAGCCAGATGACTCGGCTGTGGAGATAAAGTCATTGGGAGGCACAGTACACCCTTGGTGGTGCCAGCGTACTAATGCTTCCGCGCCAATGACGTTCATGGTTGAAAGACAAATTTGTGCCTGAAACATCAATTTAAGCTCATTACGCTCTACGCAATGGCGCAGTTCTGCTGCCATATGTAAACGGTGCTGTAGTTGCTGTTCATATTCGTGGCCAAATTCCGAAAAGCCTGCTCTGTTGGTCTTTTTCGCATGTTTTAATGCAATGCTGGCGTTTTGTAGAAGCGTTTCTGCCTCGCTGCCATGTTCGGGAAAATGCACAAGCCCCATCGTTAAACTTAAGGGGATTTCATAGCCATCAATATTAAAGCTTTCTGCTAATGACAGTTCGAGCCTCATTAGCTTGTCATGTATATACTCCCGATTTGAATCAGGGATCATAACGCAAAAAGTATCTGCCGAAATTCTTCCGATTATCGAGTTGTCACCCAATTGGGCAGGCAGGTGTTCAGCCATAGCCACTAGAGTGGCATTGCCTACCTGATAGCCCAAGCCATCATTAATTGCCTGAAAATTATCAATATCGGCAAGTACCAGATAAAAGGGTGTCTGTTGGTGGATATGTTGAGTCAGCTCGTATATGTACCCTGTTCTGTTAGGTAGTTTGGTTAGAGGGTCTATGTAGGCAAGATTCTCCATACGTTCAAACAAGCGGGCATTATCAAATCCTACCGAAATGCTGACCGAGAATAATGACAGTAGATGTAAGTCTGTTTCACTTAAATGTTTGTGGGTGTCTACTTTAACAATGAGGTTGTCAGAGTAGGGTGACCGCATATGTAAGATGACATAGTCCTCACCAATTAAACGTTGTTGGCTTTGAATGACTTGCTTTATTTCACTGACAATATCAGGGTACTCTGAACTATTTAATATGGAGCCTGACATCGCCTTATATTGGCCATAGGCTGCGAGTACTTTTATATCGTGGTGGAGATCTTCGCAGCAGCATAAAAAACCACTCTTCTCAATTTGTAAAAGGCTACAAAGCTGAAGGAGAACGCCTTTTGCGAAAGTACCAATCGCCCGTTCTCGAAACAGCGTTGGAGCACCATTAATAATCATCGCTAACCCTTCTTTGTTAGCTTTGATAGTTTTTATCTGTTGGTAAGAACGAATCGAGGAGGTTAGCGTGGTTATCAGCCGATTACGTGTCAACTCATCTTTGGCCTTGTAGTCATTGATATCATATCTTTCTATCACCTGACTCTCTGGGGCATATCCCGGTTGGCCTGTTCGTAGAATAATACGTGTTGTATCTTCTCTTAGCTCTTCACGGATATAGCTGACAAGTTTTAGCCCCGCGTCTGGTGTTTCCATCACCACATCCAGCAATATACAGGCGAATTGCTCAGATTTCTGGAGCATGGTTTGGGCGTCATGGCCCGTATAAGCGCTATAAATCTCTAGACTTTTACCTAATATTTTCTGGTTCTTTAATGCAAAGCGGGTCGCCTCATGAACATCTTGGTCGTCGTCGACTACCAAAATTCTCCACGTTCCTTGGTCAGTGTCCTGTAACGTCGTTTGGTCGTCTTCGGCGAAATCAAATAAGTCGTCTTCGTGATGAGGTGGCTTCATGCTTACAACCTTACTAATGAGAGCTGGGTGCGTTGACTGGAATCTTGAAGCTCAACTTCAAGCCCTGACCGACGACGCTCGATATACTGACATTACCCCCAAGTAGGGATGTTGTTAGATTATAGACTAAATTCAGGCCAAGTCCTGAGCCACCTTGTCCTAATTTTGTGGTGTAGAAGGGATCGAAAGCTTTTTTCAACTCTTCTGGGGGCATACCACAGCCGTTGTCCTCTATGATTAGAGAAGCCCACTCATCATCCAGCCTCTCAACACTGAAGGTTAGTTGGCCGCTCGCTTTCCCCTCAAAGCCATGGAGTATCGCGTTATTAAAACAATTGGTAATAATTTGCCCGAGTTGTCCTGGGTAGCTATTCATAAGGATGCCTTCAGGGCCTATGGCTTTAATGCTGTAGGGGGAATGTTTTACTTGAGGATAAAGGGTGTACAGAACTTCGTCTAACAGCAGCCGCAGGTCGAATTTTCGGCGCTTTTCGCTGGTTTGATCGACAGCAACTTGCTTAAATTTGCGGATTTGATCTGCTGCATTATGAAGGTTGCGTTCAAGAATTGTAGAGGCTTCGTTCATGGAGTGAATATAGTTCTCCAGCACGATTTTACGTAAGGCGCCTGATTCTATGTCTTTGGAGATTTCTTTGGTCGCTTCTGTGATCGTTGTTGCTATAGTCAGACTATTACCAAGAGGTGTATTGACCTCATGAGCAATACCTGCAACTAGATTCCCCAGAGAAGCCATTTTTTCTGCTTGGACTAAGCTCTTTTGAGCCTGCTTGAGATTATTTAAAGCCATCACCGCATCATGCCGTGCTTTTTCGGCTTCATGTTTTGCTGTTTCTAGTTGGTTCTCTGTTTGTTGTTGGTGCTTTAAGCTGTTGTTATATTCTTGTATTAGCAGGCCAAGCTCGTCATTAGTCTTCCAATCCACAGGCTTTCGTGTTCCTGTTTTTTGGTAGTGTCTAAGGGAATAGGATACGTGAGCAAGTGGGGCAAGAATTGTACTCCTAAAAGCGAGTAATGAGATAACGACGGTCAGTACAAATAAGATGGCAGACAATGTTATCAACGGCAGTATTTTCCGGGAAATTGCTTTCCAGTCGTTCTTAATAACCATCTGAATAGAAACCTTTCCTAGAAGCCTATCCCTGCCTTGGTTGGTATAGATAATAGGATGACTAAAGGTTTCAACGGCATCAGTTTTTTTACAACTCCCTGTTACGATAATAGGGGTTATTTCCGAGTCTTGCTCTAATACAACGCAGGTGATCTCATGAGCTTCTATGGTTGCACTCATGATGTTGCTGGATAAGGTATTGGAGAGTTGCCAAACCGGCTCCGTGAGAAGCAATGCTAGGTTTTCTACTTTTTGTTTGGCAAGTTCACGTTTTGCTTCTTTGGCAGTGTTGAGTTCAAAAGAGGTGAGTACTAATAAAAAGATGACAGAGGTGAAAAAGAAGGCGGGTAAAATCCGCAACAAAAATTGATAGCGGATGGAGTCTGTCATCTTCTTTGCCATTTAATGCTTACCTTATGCGTCGAATTTTGCCCACATACGCAGAGCTGATTCGAGGTGGCTTTCCATCCTATGTTGAGCTTGGTAGGTTTTAAGTAAATTGGAAATTTTCGCTTTAATCTCTGCAGTGTTACACTTCGACTTTTTCGATAGTGTTAGGTACAGATTTTCTTCGGTCACTGATACAGGGTGGGTCGTTAGGTTTTGTAGGCCTGAGCGGTTGGCATAAGCCTGCCCCGGGTTTTCTTCATAAATGAGATAATCGACCCGTTGCGCACTCAACATCTGAAGTGCTTGTTGTAAGCTGGCGACATTGCTAATGGCTAAATTAGCTTTAGCAAATTCATCAAAGGCTTCACCGAAGCTATTGTTGATGACAGTGACGCCTTGATAGGGTTTTAAGTCGTGCCACACTGAGAATACGAATGGCTGTCTCTTGTTATACCAAACCGCTGTCTTGGTGGCCTGAAATTCAGGATATAAGTAATCCATATAGCCGGTTCTGGGAATGGTAAAGAAAGCACCGGCAATCATATCAACTCGGCCAGCTGCAACCTCTTCTTGAACCCTTCCCCATGGGCCACTGTAAAGCAATTCAATTTCTATGCCTAAGTCTTTAGATAAGTCTTTAATTAACAAAGATATGGCACCTTCTAAGTGCATACCGTCAACAGATTTCCAGAGATAGGGAGGGTACTCAGAATTACCACTGGCGGTCATCTTTTTACATTGGTGCTGATCAGCAAAAACAGTAGATACACTGCCGAGTGTTAATATCAGAATGATTAAGAACGGCTTAACTACGTACTTCATTAGTCTGCCTCTTCAGTTTTAGACTTTTACTCAGTGTAGACGATATCTTGCATGTCACAAGTTGGGCTAGTATATCTTTGATTTTCCTATTAATAATCAGTCGTGCCATCTATTTGTTTTGCTGTTATCCTTGCTTAAACTCTTTGCGTCTGTTCTTTATGATACCTATGTACTTAATTGTAGCGGCTGTATTACTTTGCTTAGTATTTCAAAACTCAGAAGCAGACACGATTCGTAAAGTGGTTCGTGCTGATGGTAGTGTGGAATATACCAACGTAAAAAGTGATAAGAAACCGCTGTCCGGTGGCTCATCAAAGAAGCCTTATGAGGCTATCTATAAATTTCGTGGAGCGAATGGTGTCTTAACATTTTCTGATCAAAAGCCTACAAAAGGTATTGAGTTTGAAACACTTAAGTTTGCATGTTACGCCTGTAATCCTGTTTCGACTGTCAATTGGCACTCTACGCCGCTTAACCTTTCAGCGTTTAAGCAGGAAGTTGACCGTTATGCTAATGAGTTTTCAGTTGACTCTGCACTAGTTCGCGCTGTTATTCATGCGGAATCAGCTTTTAAAGTAGGCGCGGTTTCTAGCCAAGGTGCTCAAGGTTTAATGCAGCTCATGCCCGCGACTGCGAAAGAACTGGGGGTCGTAAATGCGATGGAGCCGTCTGAAAATATCTATGGCGGTACCAAGTATCTATCTGAATTACTTGAGCTGTATCAAGGCGATATCACCAAAGCAACGGCGGCTTATAACGCTGGCCCAGGAGCAGTAAGAAAGTATGAAGGTGTACCGCCCTATGCAGAAACGAAGGCTTATGTGAAGAGGGTTGCAATCTTACATAAGAGGTATCAGCAAGCTGAGCCTTAAATAAGGGTGCTTGCTAGTAAGCAGAGTAAGGTAAGTGAGTTTGACGTAGTTTTTTTAGCGTAATTAACTACAAATGTAGACAGTTCCGTTAATCTATTGGCGAAACTATCTACATTTTATATGACATCTACAGGCCTAGTTTATTTGCAACGTAGTCGGCATCTTTGTCACCACGCCCAGATAGGTTGACCAAGATGGTTTGATCTGGTGTAAGCTCTTGTGCTTTACGCATTGCCCAAGCCACAGCGTGTGAGCTTTCTAGTGCTGGAATGATCCCTTCAACTTGCGACAATGTCATAAAGGCGTTTAAGCATTCTTCGTCACTGGCGGTTTCATATTGTACGCGGCCTAACTCTTTTAAGTAGCAGTGCTGTGGGCCGACACCAGGATAATCCAAACCAGAAGCGATAGAGTGAACAGGCATAGGCTCACCATTATCGGTTTCAAGAACATAGCACTTCATGCCGTGTATTTCGCTGGGTTTGCCCAGTGTTAATGTGGCTGAGTGGTCGGGTGTATCCAAGCCCTTCCCAGCAGGTTCTACACCAACGATGGCTACATTGTCGTCATTCAAGAACTCAGTAAACATCCCCATAGCGTTGGAGCCGCCACCGACACAGGCAGTGATGTAGTCAGGTAATTTACCCTCTTTATCCATAAATTGCTGACGAGCTTCTTTACCGATGACGCTCTGGAAGTCGCGTACCATTTTGGGGAAGGGATGAGGGCCTACAACGGAGCCGATTGCGTAGATATAGTTTACCGGGTCTTTTAAATACTCCACAAACGCACTATCGACGGCATCTTTCAGTGTTGCTGTACCTTGGGTTACGGGCACGAGTTTGCACCCTAAAATTTTCATCTTAGTGACGTTCGGGTGCTCTTTTTCAATATCCACTTGTCCCATATGAATTTCACAAGGGATACCCACCAAAGCACATGCGGTTGCTAATGCGACACCATGTTGGCCTGCGCCGGTTTCAGCGATCACTTTGGTTTTACCCATGTATTTAGCGAGCAATGCTTCACCTAGGCAGTGGTTAATTTTGTGAGCACCGGTATGGTTTAGGTCTTCCCGCTTCAGGAAAATTCTCGCGCCGCCCAATTTGTCTGATAGGCGTCGAGCATAGTAGATTGGGCTGGGGCGGCCTACATAGTCAGTTAGTAGCATTTGCAGCTCATTCTGAAACTCTGGCATTTTACGAATCTCTTCGTAGGCCTGATCGATCTCGTCCATGATAACTTTCAATTCGGGAGGAATGATTTGCCCACCAAACTGTCCAAAAAATCCTGCGGTATCAGGCATTGGGCCGAAGTTGAAACTGCTCATATTACATCTCTCTTATAAAAAACGGTTTTTCTGTATCGTATGTAGAGACTATAAAAGAGAGTGAAGCGGGAATCTACGGTATGTTTTAACAAATGAGACAAAAGTAAGGTGGTTAGTGCGTTAATCGAACTGGAAGCCTAGCTGCTCTTCGGCGGTTGCTGTTTTCTTATATCCTAATTGTCGGTTTTGCTTGTTGAGGTTGAGCACCAGCCGTCTTGCCTCAAGGTAAGAGGTTAATATAGTGCGTGTGCATTCGTGGCCTGAGTGGGCTTGAAGATGTCCCCGACTCTCAGAAACAACCCAGTCGCCGACCAAGTCTTGGTATAGGCGAATGATGAGATATTCCTGATTTTTGCGCCAATGTACAATCAAGCGGGGTTTACCATTCAATCAATAGCTGTGGGGATTTATAATGGCGCGAATTGAGCCTTAATCCTCCGCATTTGTAAAGCCTAGGAGCCACCTTGGGAACGAATAAATTAAAAATTATTGCCGATGAGAATATTCCTGGATTAGAGCCGATGTTTGGTGCTGATGTAGATCTTGTAAAGGTTGCAGGAAGAACGCTCTCTGCGGAGTGTTTAAGGGGGGCTGATGTGCTCCTTGTACGATCAGTAACGCAGGTGAATGATGCGTTATTGACACAGGCTAATCAACTCAAAATGGTGGGGTCGGCAACCATTGGTACGGATCATATCAATCAAGCCTGTTTAGATAAAAGGGGCATACCGTTTTTCAGTGCGCCAGGGTGTAATGCGAATGCTGTGGCAGAGTATGTGCTGTCTGTTTTGTTTAGTCTTCGTGAAGAGGAGGCTCTTTTTAACCATTTGACCGTTGGTATTGTGGGTGTTGGCAATGTAGGTGGCCGCTTAAAGCAGCGTTTAACGGCACTAGGAATCAAGGTTCTATTAAATGATCCACCTCGGCAGGCCAAAGGGGAGCAAGGTTTTGTTAGTCTGCAGGAGCTGCTGTTGAGTGCTGATATTATCTGCTGCCATACACCTTTGATAATGGATGGTGATTTTCCTACGTATCATTTGATTGCTCAAGAGCAGTTAGCGATTTGCAAGTCGGGCGCTTTGATTATCAATGCAGGGCGAGGTCCTGTCATCGATAATCAGGCTTTGTTGGTTGCTCTTGAAGAAAGACCAGACCTACAAGTTGTGTTAGATGTTTGGGAGCATGAGCCACGGTTAGATAAAAGTTTAGTTGATCGTGTTTCTATTGGAACGCCACACATAGCCGGTTATAGCCTAGAGGGAAAACTTAGAGGGACGCATATGCTGAGATCTCGCTTCGCCGAAATTTTTGGAGGAGCTCCTCCGGCTGATTTCTCAAGCTACCTTCCCCAAGCGGCGATACATCATGTTCATGTTAGCGACGAGGTTGCAGTTAAAGCGCTGATTCGACTTGTTTATGACCCTTATTGTGATGATCGCGCTTTGAGGGCGAGTGCTGGTTATCTAGATCAGGCTGTTCGCTTCGATAGACTACGTAAGCACTATCCCATTCGCCGTGAGTTTGAAGCTTTGGTGGTTAAAGGGCTTGCAGACAGCCAATTAGCTAATACCTTGAAAAAACTCGGATTTACGCTTGAGTTAGCGTAAGCTTGAGTGCGCTTAAATGAGGTATTAATGGTAAAACGTATTACTCACTCGACACCGATGAGCATATCGAGAGCTTTAAAGCTCTGTATAGGCGAGCAGGTTGCATTAGAACTTCAGGTTCCCAGACGTCGACTTATCTTAACGATGTTAGGTTTTAAAGAGGGTGAAGGCATCATAGTGACTGCACCTAAAAGCCTTATGAAAGGGCAAAATACTGAAGGTAGTGTCGCAACGATCAGAATGGTATCCGGAAACTATTTATGTGCGTTTAAGACTCGTGTAGATAAGGTTTTAACGCATCCTTATCCACACTTTCACATGAGTTATCCAGACAGTGCAGAGTTTCAAACATTGAGGCATTACGAGCGCATACCGGTTAATTTGACTGTATCGGTTGATCATCAGCGTGAGGAGTACGCGGCTCGCTATAACTTGCCTAAATTGCTCTATTGTAGGGATTTAGGGATGAAAGGCGCGTCTATTGAGGCTTCTGATCGAGTTGCTCCAATCGGTGAGTCGCTCTTTTTAACGTTTCGCTTTCGCGTCCAATCTATGGACCAGATTGTGCTTCTTCCAGCTACACTAAAAAATATTGAAGAATTAGAGCCCGGTGTTGTATTACACGGCGTGGAGTTTGATGCGCTAGAAGAAGATACAGAGCTACTATTAGCGGCATTTTACTATCAGCAATATTTAATAGAATTAGGTTATTTAGGCCATGACTGAACAACAGAAAACCTTTCGATTAGGGTTATTAATCAATCCTGTAGCGGGGCTGGGGGGGAGCGTGGCTTTAAAGGGAAGTGACGGACAGGCGACGACACAACTAGCCCTTGAACTCGGTGCTGAGCCCAAAGCGCAACGGCGCACAGCTATCGCTTTGGAAGTGCTTAAAGGGCTTCCTGTTGAGATTTTAACTTACCCGGCAGAGATGGGTGAGAACGCTGCGCTTGCATCGGGTTTTATCCCAACAGTGATTGGGCAGATTGAGTCAGGTAATACCACCCCTGAAGATACTGAACGTGCAGCACGTGAGTTATGTGCTAAGGGGATAGATTTACTGCTGTTTGCAGGTGGAGATGGAACAGCGCGAAACATCTGTAAGGCGTTACCCGAACAGTTTCCGGTGCTTGGAATCCCTGCTGGAGTAAAAATACATTCGGGCGTTTATGCTGTGACGCCAAAAGCTGCGGGTGAAATTGTTGCTATGCTAGTGCGTGGTGAGTTGGTGACTCTGGGAGACCAGGAAGTGCGCGATATTGATGAGGAAGCTTTTCGAGCGGGAACGGTTAGGGCGAAATACTACGGTGAGTTAAAGGTTCCTCAAGAACATCGTTATCTTCAGCAGGTTAAAAATGGCGGTAAAGAGTCTGAGGAGCTGGTTTTAGCTGACATAGCGGCGGAAATCATCGAGCAAATGGAGCCTGACCAGCTTTATGTAATGGGCTCTGGCTCAACGGTACAGGCTGTTATGGATGAGCTTGGATTGGAAAATACACTGTTAGGCGTCGATCTTGTTGAGAACCATCAATTAGTCGCGTCAGATTGCACTGCGCAAACTTTATTGTCTTTAACCGAAGGGCGCCAGGTAACGATTATCATCACTATTATTGGTGGGCAGGGGCATATTTTAGGGCGGGGAAATCAGCAGCTTTCACCTGAGCTGATTCGCCGAGTAGGGAAGGAAAATATCAAGATCATAGCAACTAAAACCAAGCTGTCGCAATTGTCCGGGCGACCTTTGATTGTTGATACCGGGGATGAACAGTTGGATAGTGAGTTATCGGGTGTCATCCCTGTCATCACAGGGTATAAAGATGCTGTACTCTATCGGATTGCAGAAATTTAAATCTACCTAGATGCGTTGCAGGGTGGGTGTCCCTGCAACACATAATCCGCTGCAATTACCTCTGAATAACCCGATTTCTTCCCTGTGATTTTGCGTCGTACAGGGCTTTGTCGGCTCTTTCAATCAACTGTTCTGCGGTCTCATTGGGGGCTAGCTGAGCGACACCAAAAGAGGCAGTAATTGAGCTAATTACTTTTCCTGTTTTTTTCTGTTTAATACGTATGGCCTGAATTTTGTGTCGCATAGTTTCAGCAAGCTCTACGGCAAAAGGTAGAGGCTGGCCGATCAGCAATATGGCAAATTCTTCGCCGCCAAAACGTACAGCAAGCGTCGGCTCTTTGCACTCATCTTTAAGGAGTTTACCGAAGTACTGTAAGACCTTATCTCCCATAAGATGTCCGTATTCATCATTGAACTTCTTGAAATAATCTATATCGATCATGATCAGGCTGGTTAACGGCGGTGAGTTAGCACCGATAATCTGCTCTAGTTCAGTATCAAAAACCCTTCGGTTAAATAAACTCGTTAGTGGATCAATGCGAGCATCTTGCCGAGTCTTTTGTAACTCTTCTTTTAGGGTGGCAATCTCTTCTTGAGCGGCTGCGATCTGCTTTTGAAATTGACTGGTAGCTTCTGTAATAGATGCAGTGTTCCTCGCTAATTTATTAATGATCTCCTCAATAGGCGGGCTCTGACTCGGATCATTAAGTGCATCTAAGCTATCTTCTAAAAGCAAACTGTAGTTTGTGGTGTGCTCTGCGGCGTCATTCACATGCTCGCTCAGACTGCTTGTTAGCGCAATAAGTTGAGCTTGGGCTGCATCATTGTCGCTAAGCTCGTCACTGATAACGTGTTCCCTAAAAAGTTGCTCGCTCAATATGGTTGGACAAGTGCCATAGGTCTCTAAAGTTTGGTCCATTTGGTAGTTAAGATGGGGCACTTTATTGGAGACGTAGGTATACCACAGCGCATAATTTAATGGGTTGGGCGGAATATTGTATTTGACCATTAATGGAATGGCTTGGCGTAAATATTCAGCAGACTGTGTTGAATTTTCAGCGAACTTCATACATCCCCTTCGCTTTCCTATGTGGCTTCATGCATAGGAATCAAACATGATTGTTGTACATCTAACTCAAAAATCGCCAATAATATAGCGCTCTTTATTTAAAATTAAAACGATTGTTTTAAATTGACTTTGAGTCTAACAAGTGTCGAGTTAGTGTATCGGCACTTAGTCAAAACTCTTAACCTTTCAGTTGAGTATAGTCTAAAAAAATAAATCAAATGCTCTCATGAAAAAAATGGTTTGCTTGTTTTTTCGCTAAAAGCGAATTGACGATTTAGCCTATTCGGGCGTAAGTTCATGCTTCCAATCATGGGGGGTTACATGCAGTTAACTTATGGTTTACATGCGCAAAACTTAAAAGGTGATTTTTTTGGAGGGGTAACGGCCGCTATCGTTGCTCTGCCTTTAGCATTAGCTTTTGGTGTTTCTTCTGGTGCTGGCGCGATTGCAGGCATCTATGGTGCGGTTTTTGTTGGGCTTTTTTCGGCTTTGTTTGGCGGTACGCCCTCGCAGGTTTCAGGCCCTACTGGGCCGATGACTGTCGTTATGGCAGGTGTTTTTACCCATTATACTGCGTTAGACCCCGCAACTGGGCCGGCTATGGCTTTTACCGTTGTTATGTTAGGCGGCTTTTTTCAGATTCTCTTTGGCGTTTTTCGCCTTGGGCAGTTTATTACTTTGATGCCGTTTCCTGTTATATCAGGTTTTATGACTGGCATTGGTACCATCATTATTTTACTGCAGTTACCTCCTTTTTTTGGAGCAGAAGCGATTGCTGGTGTTGTGGATGTTGTTACCTCTATACCTGACATGATCTTAAACCCTAGTATTCCTGCGCTTGTTTTAGGGGGGATAACGTTGCTTATCGTATACGCTACACCGCGCCCTGTAGAGAAGTGGCTTCCAGCCCCTTTAATTGCTTTGTTTGTTGGCACATTGTTGTCGTTATACTTTTACCAGAGCGTTGATGTAATTGGCGCAATACCGTCGGGTTTGCCTTCTCTGCATTGGCCGGTGATTAATCTTGACTTAGCCCAAGATATGCTGATCTCCGCTCTAATGCTTGCGACATTGGGCTCTATTGACTCTTTGTTAACATCGCTTGTGGCTGATAATTTAACCAGAACGCAACATCGTTCAGAGAGAGAACTCATCGGCCAAGGGGTAGGTAATATGATAGCAGGCCTTTTTGGTGGGTTGCCGGGAGCCGGGGCTACGATGAGAACGGTGGTAAACATCAGAGCCGGAGGCAAAACCCCATGGTCCGGTATGACTCATGCCTTCATACTCTTTGTCATTGTATTAGGTGCGGGTGATTTTGCCTCACATATTCCTTTGGCCGTCTTAGCAGGTATTCTGATTAAGGTAGGCATTGATATAATTGACTGGCGTTTTTTGCGCAGGGTGCATAAGGCGCCTGTTTTCGTGATTATCTTAATGATCTCTGTGTGGGTGTTGACGGTTTTTGTCGACTTGATAACAGCTGTGGCTGTAGGGGTGTTTTTAGCGAACATCTATACGGTTAAGCGCTTAAGTGATACCCAAGTGGAATCGCTACGTATTATCCAAGATAACCCTGATGATCATCAGCTTCTGAATGCGTCTGAAAGCCAATACCTCCAAGAGGCTAAGGGCAGAGTATTGCTTTATCAATTAAATGGGCCGGTGAGTTACGCTTCCGCTAAAGGGATCTCAAATAAGTTAGTGGGATGTAAGTCCCACGACGTGTTGGTTCTGGATTTCAGTAATGTGCCGCATATCGATGTTTCGACCGCGTTAGCACTTGAGGAGGTCATTATGGATGCTAGTTTAGCAAGCCAGGCAGTTATGATGTCTGGTGCTAATGCTATGGTAAGTCACATATTAGATAGGATGAGCGTTGCTGCGTTAATCGAGGAACAAAACTGCTTCACATCACGCGAAGCGGCATTAAAGGCCGCTCGCGATCAGGTTTTAGGCGCTGACTCTTTTCACTTCTCAGCGTTGCCAGATTGATAAACGAGAAAACCAAGAATAGTCGCTTAAAGCTTTATTGAGCTGGCTATCTAAGTCGGTAAGCGATAGCGCGCTGCTGTTGAGTTGCTCACTGGCGCTGTTACCTAGTTTTAGTTCAATCTCGATTAAATCATGGAGATAGTGCAGTGTTAGATAATAGTCTGTGCATTTTGGCAATAGGGGAGATAGGGTATCAGCAAGTACCTGTTCAATCTCCTTACGCAGCGGAAGAATCCGGCAAAAATTCTCCTCTTCATCATCATATGTATCAATGTGGAAAATGACATGACCTATATCGTCGAATCTTTGTAGTAAGCGCATCACAGCAGTATCACCAATCCAATGGCCTTCTGAGGCACTGCAGTAGGGCGGGACCTGTATATGCATTTCTAGCAGGCTTTTACTTCCCATGCTTCGACTTTTGAAGTTGTGTACACTGATAATGCCATCGACTTCGGCCACGGTTTCACGCAACTCGTTAACCCGCTCTTCGGGAAGCGCTGTATCCACTAATTCTTTAATGCTGGTCCACGTTAAATCCCAACCTATCTTGCCCACAAAGGCAGCTACGGCAATCGCGGCTACTTTATCGAACCAAGGGAAGCCAGCCATTGCTCCCGCTATGCCTATTAAAACAACAATAGATGAGAAGGAGTCTGTACGGCTATGCCAAGCATTGGCAATCAGCAGATCTGATTTGATACGTTTTCCCACAGCGAGAGTATATCGGAAGATCCACTCTTTGCTGACTATGGATAAAAATGCAACCAATAAGGCCCCCCAACCGGGTGTGGGAAGGTTGGAATTGTTTTCCCAAAGTGACATGCTACTTTCAAACGCCATAGCACCAGCTACTGCTATTAAAACACATCCTAGCAAAACCGTACCTACGGTTTCGAATCGGCCATGTCCCCATGGGTGATCCTCATCGGGTTTTTCATGGGAGAAATGAAAAACAATAACGACCATAAAGTCGGTCAATAAATCAGAAAAGGAGTGAATGCCGTCGGCAATTAATGCACTAGAGTTGGCAGCAATACCAATGATGATTTTAGCGAACCCTAATAGGGTGTCCAAAATAGCGCCGATAATGGTGACTCTCTGTGCTTCCTTGTTTCTGTTTGTTGGAGGCGACATTATTTTAACCTATCTTTTTACCGTGCGTCGGATGTTACCTGCACGAGGATGTTGGGGCTATATTTTCGAAGGAAAAAATTTATTTTTTTACTTTTTAATATCTTGACATCAGAAAAAACGTTTTAAGTCTTTGATTTAGTATTTGGAGTGGAAAAAACGGGATTTTTATTGCTTGACTGATGTTAACTTATTGAATCTAAAGGGTTAAAACAATTGATTAAAAAATAACCAATTCGTCTTGATCGCCGTTCTAGCAGGGCCTGTAAGACGTTTTTCTTACAGTGCTAACAGAGTTATCCACAGGATGTGTGGGCACCTCGCGCAAGCCTAGAGATAATGCTGGATTGAGCTGAATAGTCACACCTTGTGTTGCGTTGCACAAGGTTTTAGTATGGTTTTTTCTTTGCCTGAGAATGGGTTCTATTGTGGAAAATACCAGCCTGACTCAAGTCGTTTTACCGCTTGCGCTTTTCTTAATTATGCTAGGTATTGGGTTGTCTCTGCGTCTGGATGACTTCATTCGACTGAGAAAGCAGCCCAGCGTTGTGATACTAGGCAGCGGGTTACAGCTTATTGGGCTGCCTCTTTTGGGGTGGTTGTTAGTGACGCTTTTTCAGGTGTCAGAGGCTTATGCGGCTGCGATCATGATTTTGACGTTAGCCCCTGGGGGCGCTACGTCCAATATGGTGAGCTACTTGTGTCGGGCTGATATTGCTTTGTCGGTATGCTTAACAGCCATTGCCAGCATAGTCACGCCCTTCACTCTTCCCATTATGTCATTCTATGTACTCCAGCATTGGATGGGTATCGAGACTGCGGTCAGCTTCCCTATTGCGCAAACTCTCCTAAAGCTCCTTTTTATCGCATTACTTCCGGTTTTTTTAGGTATGATAATTTTTCATCATTTACCGAGGTGGGCAACGAAGCTACAGCCGGTCGTAAAGTGGAACGCTTTAGGTTTCATGATAGTGGTTGTGATCGGTATTGTTAGAAGTAATCAAACTCATCTCATTGTGCTTCTTGAGGAGCTAGGTGTAGTGATGATTGTGATGGCGTCATTAGCCGTTATTATCTCTTGGCTTATTGCAACTAGCTTTGGCTTTGCTATTGAGCAACGGCTGACACTAGGAATTGAGACGGGGATTCAAAACGCTGGCCTTGCGCTTATTATCACAGGAACCGTATTAAATGATGCTCAGATGTCGGGTGTCGTTCTTTTGTATGGTGTGTTGATGCAAATACCCGCTGTTCTACTTATTGTTATTAGAAATTTTCCTCAAACTAAAAGCGCTGGCGTCCAGCGCTAATCAATACCTACAATTTTGTGGGTCTGTAAGCTCATTTTCCAGCGGGGGTGGCGTAAGCAGTAATCGATTACCTGCTGAGTTGCATTCGGGCACCTAGGATCATCGATAGGTTGTAAATAAAAGTGAGAAAAGCTGAGGTGTTGAAAGCGTTCTGGTAGCGCTTTATCTTGGGGGTAGACCAGCTTTAACTCATCCCCTGCTTCGATGATAACCTCCGAGCTACTTTTAGGGCTGACACAGATCCAGTCAATCCCCTCTGGAAGTGGTCGAGTGCCATTAGTCTCGATCGCGATTTCAAAACCTAATAAATGCATCGCTTCGATAAGGGGAGTATCCACTTGTAATGCAGGCTCGCCGCCGGTAAACACAACGAAGGGTTTGCCTTCAGGTGTCGGCCAAAAGCGCTGTATCGTGCTTGCCAACGATTCCGCTGTTGGAAACTTCCCCCCATTTTGACCATCAGTACCGATAAAGTCGGTATCGCAAAAGTCACAAATCGCCTGTGCTCGATCTTGTTCTCTGCCCGACCATAGGTTGCAGCCGGTGAAACGGCAGAAGACAGCCGGTCGGCCAGCATGGGCACCCTCACCTTGTAGGGTATAGAACATCTCTTTTACGCTGTACATAGTTAACTCTGAGTGATGAAGGAGGCTAAGTCTACCTTGCAATCAAGATGAATCAAGGAGTTCGTTTAAGTTTTATTCACCTTAAGTCGTAGTTAAGTCGATGGAAGAAATAGGTGTAGTGGTGTATAACCATACTTATACCGTATGAAAATATCCTTATAACAATAAGCAGAGTATTTCGTTATGTTTCTTAAGTCTCTCACTTCCATTGCGTTAGCTGGTCTACTCGTTTCTTCTCCCTGTGCTATGGCGGAGGGAGGAGGAAAAGCCATGATTGCCCCCGGGCTTTACTCTTTCGAGGTGATGCATGATGGCAAGAAGATGGAGATTAAGCGTAATCAGAATCCAGACAATCGTATTAGTGAGTTATATGCCACTACGTTTCGGGGCATGCCTCAGGCGATGCATCCGTTTGAGCCTTATGATGTTGAAACGTTAGGTGAGCGTGAATTCGTCAAATATATGATGGATGCGCAAACTGATCAAACCATTATGATTGTGGATACGAGAACGGTGGGTTGGCATCAACGTTTGACGATTCCTGGTGCGGTGAGCTATCCATATACGATGATGGATGATCCAGAGGATCGCGATTGGGCACTGGACGACTTTGGGGCGAAAAAGCAAGCGGATGGCAGCTATGATTTTAGTGCGGCTAAAACGCTCGCCATGTTTTGTAACGGTTATTGGTGTGGACAGACTCCTGCTATGGTAAGAGCGATGCTTGAGCTGGGCTACCCGGCTGAAAAAATTAAATATTATCGTGGTGGTATGCAGGCTTGGACAAGCTTAGGTTTTACGGTCGTTGGTGAAGCTGCAGAGGCTGAGTAGTAAATAGAGCGATATACCATCAATGAGAGAAGGGGCTTTGTAGAGCCCCTTTTTGCTAAATTTTATGAACGTTGAATCTCTCCGCCAAAGGCGTCTAGGAGTTGAGGTAGTAATCGCTGATACTCCATCGCTAATCGGGCAATATCGCTGTCGAGCCTAACCAATGGATCTTCGGATGCCTCCTCATTGAGGGTTTGCGTCAACTCTTCGCTCGGTTTGACTCGCTTGAGACTTAGGTCATCTTGCAGTACAAATGATAGTGTCTTGTCCCATTCTAAAGCCAGTTTTGAAACCTGCTTGCCAGCCTCCAAGTGAGCAATAATCTCGTTGGAGTGAAGATCTTCCCCTTTGATCCGAATAATACCGCCTTCCTCTTGGCTATCTTTTAGTTCGCATTCTTCTAAGCAGGAAAAACCGGGAGTTGAGGCAGTCTGTTGTAGCCACTGTGACATGATTACACCCGGTGAGTGGTGCACATCGGGTAATACAACCGGTAGTGTGGATAAGCTGTTACGAAGTAGGTTGAGAAGTTCTTCTGCTCGTTTATGACTTGCGCTATCAACCGCAATGAAGCCTGCTCTTGGCATAATTAAGGCATAGGTTTGCTGGTATCGACTGAATGCTCTGGGTAGTAAGTCGAGAATTATTTCATCTTTCAGTTGTAGCTGTTCTTTACGATAAACTTTCCGAGCCTGTTCCTGTTCAATTTGGGCAACACGATCATTCAGTGTTCTTTTGATCACGGTTGCCGGCAGGATTTTTTCCTCTTTTTGAGCGGCAATTAAGAAAGCGCCTTGACTACTAAAAACAGATTGCTGATCGAGTGCTGAGTGAGGGGCAACCCAGCCGTAACGGCTCAGTTCCTGGCTGCGACAGGGTTGAAAGAGATGTTCAGCGAAAGCGCTTTCAAGTTGCGACTGTGTGTAATCTTGTGATTCTGTAAAACGATAAAAGATAAGATTCTTAAACCACATAGGGATCCCGAAAAACTGGCAAAAAATAGGTCGCCCATAGCTTAGAGGGTATTTGCGGTGATATACAGTAAAAACACGGTTTTATGATGCTAGGTGTCGTTTGGTTTTTCCGGTAGCAATAGCATCCAGAGGGTTATCTGGCCAAGGGTGTTTGGGATAGCGACCTTTCATCTCTTTTTTGACCTGCGGATAAACATTTTGCCAAAAATGCTCAAGGTCTTGTGTTACTTGAAGAGGACGACCGGCAGGTGATAAGAGATGAACTTGCAGCGTTATTTTAGAGGCAATCGTGGGTGTTTCATTTAAACCGAACATCTCTTGGAGTTTTACCGCTAAAACGGGAGGTGAGGTGGAGTAATCTATTGGTATGAGAGAGCCTGATGGTACTTCGATCTTTTCAGGTATAAGTGTGTTTAACTGTTGTGTCAGTTCCCACGGTAATAAGTTGATAAGAATCGATCGCAAGTCGAGCTTTGATAACTGCTCAAGCGACTTACAGCCTGCTAAGTAAGGCTGTAGCCAAGTTTCCATCGTGTTCAGCAATCCAGAGTCTGAGAGATCCGGCCATGGATATTTATCTGGTAATAGTGTGCTTGCTAACGTTACTCGTTGACGCCATTTGAGTGTAGAGGCATCCCAAGGGAGCACCTTCAATCCTCTCTGGCGGATATAGTTTAGTAAGGCTTTCTCATGCGCATGTTCTGGGGGTGACGGCATAGACTGCTTGGATAGAATGATTTTCCCTAAGTATTGACGTTGCTCTGCGATGATTCTTCCAGCTTCTTCGTCCCATTCAACGATTTCCTGATCGTCTATCAGATGCGAGAGTTCTTGCTTTGTTAGGGTTAAGTCAAAAGCTGTCGCTTGCCAGATCTTATCTTGTGTTTGACCAGCTTTCCCGCCTAAGCCTGCTACGGCGAGCCACTCCTGTTGAGAGAGATGATCTTGTTTATCCAGCCGTGCTGCCCGACCATTTGCTAGTTGGTAGACGCCTGGCGCTTTTTTCTTGGCAAGACGATCTGGCCAGGCGCTGGCAATTAATAAACCTAGTTGCTGGTTAGCGGGCAGGCTTTTTGATAGGTTCGATTTTGGTAGCGTCCTACATAGTGTTAAAAGGCGTTGGCTTTGTTGCTTTAATCGATGGGTTTGACCAGAGATTCTTGGTGGAGCCGATAGCCAATTCAAGCGCAGCTGCATGTCTACTTGATGGCTACGAATAGGGTCCCGCCCAGAAAATATTGCCGCCAAGTCACAAGCTAAGTCTTCTAATTGGTAGTGACGGGCGACTAATAGCATTTTCGCCAGCCTTGGATGTATCGGAAGCGTAGCCATCAATTGGCCTTCAGGAGTAAGCTGAAAGCCGCTTTCTACAGGGTGTAATGCGCCTAGCGCTTGTAATAGAGACTGCGCTTGTTGATAGCCTGATGGAGAGGGCGGATCTATCCATGCTAATTCATTGGGCGTTTTGCAGCCCCATTGGTGGAGTTGCAGTACAAGGGGGGTGAGATCTGCTTGAGATATTTCTGGTGGTGTAAAGGGAGCTAACTGTTCTTGTTGAGCCTTTGACCATAATCGATAGCATGCGCCTGCTTCGAGGCGTCCAGCACGGCCAGCACGTTGTTCACTGGTAGAGCGAGACACACGCCGGGTATGTAAGCGTGTCATGCCGGTGTTTGTATCATAGATGGCTTGACGGCTCAGGCCGCTATCGATAACGATGTTGATGCCTTCAATGGTTAGGCTCGTTTCTGCTATGGATGTGGTCAGAACAACTTTTCGATGGCCTTGATTAGGGGGAGATATCGCCTTTTTTTGCTGTTGTAAGCTAAGATCGCCATAGAGTGGTGTGATTTCAATGGTTTGGTGCTCGTAGCGAGTTGTTAAATGTGCTTGGAGCTGTTCCTCTACCCGCTGAATCTCAGCGAGGCCCGGTAAAAAAACCAGTAAGCTACCCTGCTGTTCATCAAGTGCTTGTAGAATGGTTTTTACTACGCGAGGCTCAATGGGTTGGTTAGCTTGCCAAGGGGCGGTGTAAAAAATGTCGACGGGGTAACTACGACCTCCGCTCTGTATAATGGGTGCATGATTGAGCAGTGCTGAGATTGCTGGTGTGTCTAATGTGGCTGACATGACCAGAAGCTTTAAGGCAATGTCATCTCTAAATAACGAACGGCTTTGTAAGCATAACGCCAAGCCTAAATCGGCATCAAGACTGCGCTCATGAAACTCATCAAATATCACTAAGCCGACACCTTCAAGGCTAGGGTCTTCTTGGAGCATACGGGTTAGTATGCCTTCAGTAATGACTTCGATGCAGGTGTTTTGACTGACGCAGGTGTCCATCCTGATGCGGTAGCCAACGGTTTCTCCGACGCTTTCTCCTAAGGTGGTTGCCATTCGTTCAGCTGCCGCTTTTGCAGCTATACGCCGAGGCTCTAAGATAATAATTTTTTGCTTTTTAAGCCATGGCTGTTCTAGCAGCGCTAGTGGCACAACAGTGGTTTTACCTGCGCCTGGTGGCGCCTGTAATACCGCTTCATCCCGATAGCTTAATACGTCAAAAAGCTGAGAAAGGCATTGATGTATGGGTAATGTGGGCATAGCTGTTAAAGCGTGTCACTGTATAGCAAGGTGCTCAAGAGCTGCCTCTATTGACTGGTCTAAATAAAAACCGAAGAATTCAGGCGTTGTGATACCAACATGATTCTTAGTGAGCTGTTTCCCCGTTTTGTCGAGAAACATGAGTGTTGGCGTTAAGCTGGCATTGTAGCGTCGAGCGAGTTCTTTGACTGCAATAGGCCTTCCATCAAAATCAATGATCTTTTTATTCTCGTCTATCTTCAATTCCCTAATGATCAGCTTTTTTTGATACCCTAGATTTTGAGACATTGGGTACAAAAAATCATTCCTGATTAAAGAGCAATAGCTACAATCATGTCGGCTAGCCAGCACCAGTAAAAGCTGCTGTGGCTGCAGTTGTTTTGCATCCAACTGGAAGTTTTGTGCTTTGGGAAGTTCACCCGCTTGCGCTATCAGCCAAGGTAAAAAGAGCAATAAGGCGAGTAATCGGGCCATTAGTTAGATTCCAAAAATTCAACGATTAATTCGACAACTTCGTCAGTATAAAGGTCCATAAAGAAATGGTCTGCCCCTTCAATGTCGAAATAGCGTATATGCGGATTATCGATCCTTTCCATTTGCATAGGAAGGTCTTTAACCGTTGTATCTTCAGATCCGCTAAAAACCAATGTAGGCGTAGTGGTGTTCTTAATAATATCAGGCGTGTTGAAACGAGTATCTGGCTTGTAATAGTTAAGGAAAGAGCCTGCTGTGACTTCACTATTAGCGCAATAGATGAAATCGGTATTTTTTAGCCACGCATTTTCTGGTGTTTGCTCGGCCTCCTTTATCACCTGCTCAAGGTTTTTCTTGTATCGAGTTTGGTAATCGACACGCTCCTGTTCTGCGCTCCATGTAGCAGGGGCTATCAGAACCTGTCGCTGTACCTGCTCTGGATGTTCTGAAGTATACCACGCAACTTGATTACCACCGCGTGAATGGCCGAGTAATGTGATCTTGTCAGCCCCTTGGTTTTTGAGCCACTGAATCCACTGATCAATTTCTGTGAGTGCGTCGGTATGTTTATGTTGATGGGGTGTGTTGCAGTCGTACATGCCGTGACGGTTATCAACGCCCAAGCTAAGGTTAATGGCGAGGGTATGATAGCCGTTTTCTGTGAGCTGCTCTTGGAAAGCTCTAATAATTTCCATGTGGTTATGGGCGAGGGTGCCATGTACCAGCACAATCACTCCATCACTTAGTGGTTGTGCTTCACTCGTTTGAAAGTCTGCATTGAGCGTGATGCCCTTGAAGGGAAGAGTGACTTCCTCTGCATACGCTAAAAAGCTAAAGGTCAGCAAAAACAATGATACGAATTGGCGTAATCGAGACATGGATAACCTCTGTTATTGTTATAAGCTTATTCTAATAAACCCAACAATAGCAGAGGCTATCAGATTTGGCTACAAACCTTCGTAAGCGAGTAGGGTATATACCGGTACGCCAGTATCCTGAATACGAGTTGACCCGTGAAGGTCTGGAAGGTCTATCAGTGCAGCGCATTCTATGACATCAGCACCGAGTGTTTTGATGAGCGTACAAGCAGCAAGAATGGTACCACCGGTAGCAATCAAGTCATCAAATACGAGGACTTTGTCGCCAGCAGATACAGAGTCCACCTGCATCTCTACAGCAGATGTTCCATATTCCAACTGGTATTCTTGGTGAACAGTTTTGCCTGGTAGCTTGCCTTTTTTACGCACAAGCACTAATGGCTTTTGCAGTTGATAGGCCATGATGGATGCAATTAAGAATCCTCTAGCGTCAATACAAGCGATATGAGTCAGTTCTGAGTCCATGTAGCGCTGAATAAAGGCGTCGGAAATCATCCTTAAGGCTTTAGGGTCTTTAAACAGGGGAGTGATATCGCGAAACATCACACCAGGTTCAGGCCAGTCGGGTAGGGTACGGATGACGGATTTGACGTAGTATTCGTCGTAAGACATGTGCTCAATAGCTCCTCAATCAGGCCGCAACGTAAACGTTTGATATGGCTCAATGTTATCTAAGGCGTTTTGCCTTCTAATGACTTCGTTGGGTTACACATAGAGATGGCTACTTCTTTGTGCAACTATTTATGACGCCGTTCAATCTTGAACGGCGTTTTTTTATTATAGCGTTAACTGTTGGACATCATCTTCGGTATCTTCTTTACCCATACATTCACCCGCTAGGGTGTATAGATGCTCCAGATTAATTAGATCTACCTCTTTTCCATCTACTTGAATCAGCTCATTCTTCTGGAATCGAGTGAAAATACGGCTAACGGTTTCAACCGCTAATCCCAAATAGTTGCCTATCTCATTGCGTGACATGGATAGTCGGAACTTATGGGCAGAGTAGCCACGAGCCTGAAAACGTTGGGATAACTTGACCAAAAAGGTCGCAACGCGCTCTTCGGCATTTTTCTTTGATAGCAGCATCATCATTTGCTGATCATCACGAATCTCTTTACTCATCGTGCGCATCACTTGTCTGCGTAGCTCGGGTAACTGTCCACACAAACTGTCGAGGTGCTCAAATGGAATTTCACATACAGTGGTTGTTTCTAAAATTTTGGTTGAGACAGGGTAGTTGTTGCTATCAAAACCGCTCAAACCTACTAATTCCCCTGGGAAATAGAACCCCGTGATCTGTTCTTCACCTTCATTAGTGATGGTGTAGCTTTTAACACTGCCCGCGCGAATCGCATATACAGACTCAAACTCATCCCCTTGATGGAAAAGGTGTTCGCCTTTTTTTAAAGGACGACTTTTGTCAATGATATCGTCCAGCCTTTCCATCTCGGTTAGATTTAGCGATACGGGCAGACAGAGTGAACTTAAACTGCACGTGTTACAGTGGGCTTGTTGAAGGCTATGTAGTTTCCCTTCCTTCTTTACATCACTCATGGCCGTTTCCTGTGGTTGTTTTACATAACGAGCGGCTACTCAGCCCCAAATTATGTAACATTTCACGGGAACCGTGAAGCACCGATTAGATGATACGTGAAAAAGCCTGTGTTTCTTGCTGTTTAGGTATGTATTTATCGAAGGTCATACATATGCGACGAATCAAAAGTCGACCAGCTGGGGTCACAAAGACTTTACCTTGCTCCAGAGTAATCAGACCATCTGTAGAAAAGCTGTTTAATTCGGCTAATTCTTCAGCAAAATAGTCATTGAAATTGATATTGAATTGTTGGCTGATGGTTTGAGGGTCAAGTTCAAAATGGCAAATGAGTTGTGTGATAACTGCGCGGCGGATGCGATCATCCAGATTGAGTTTGACGCCTCGACGAATAGCACTGGAGCGAGATTCAACGGACTCCGTATAAGCACTAATGTCGTGCTCGTTTTGATAATAGACATCGCCGATTTGACTGATTGCAGAGACACCCATGGCAACTAGATCGCAATCAGAGTGGGTTGTATAGCCCTGAAAGTTACGATGCAGCTGGCCGTTTTGTTGCGCTAAGGCGAGTTCATCATCGGGCTTTGCAAAGTGATCCATGCCTATGTAGACGTAGCCTGCGGATAGCAGTGTATTAATCGTGGACTCTAATATCGCTAACTTGGTTTCTGGGTTAGGTAGATCGTCTGCATTAATGTGTTTTTGTGAGCGGAAGCGATCCGGCATATGCGCATAATTAAAGACTGAAAGCCGGTCTGGGCTGAGTTCAATGACGGTATTCAACGTCTCATTAAAGCTTTCTAAGGTTTGGTGGGGTAGGCCATAGATCAAATCCATATTGATCGATTTAAAGCCTAATTGCCGGGCTGTGCTTAGAATCTCAGCGGTTTGCTCCGTTGACTGGACTCGGTTAACGGCTTCTTGAACAACGGGGTTCACATCTTGTACGCCTAAGCTGATCCGGTTGAAGCCGATTCTGCGCAACGTTTCTAAGGTTTTAATAGAGGCTTCACGCGGGTCAATCTCAATAGAATAATCTCCGCCATCATCATCTAGTAAGTTAAATGACGCTTTCAGTTTATCCATTAACTCGACCATCTGCTCATCGCTGATGAAGGTCGGGGTGCCGCCGCCCCAATGAAGTTGATTGACAACTCTGCCATCACTGTACCAGCGAGCTACTTCTTCAATCTCTTTATACAGTGTATCTAAGTACGGTTGTGCCTTTTTGCGATTGCGTGTAATGACCTTATTGCAAGCACAGTAGTAGCACACATGGGCACAGAAAGGGATATGCACATACAGTGAGAGGGGGGCGGTTTTATCTGAGGTTAATTGCCCTGTCTGAACAAGGTCTTGCTCCGAGAGCGAAGTATCAAATTGAATGGCTGTCGGATAGGAGGTATATCGTGGGCCGGACAGATCATAGCGATTAATTAGATCTGGATCCCAAGAAATACTGGTGTCTAAGCTCACGATAATTTCCTCACAATTTTAAAGCCGAGCAGTATACCACTCAGCATATTAATTGGTTTGATGCGGATCAAAACTTAACAAGCGCTGTTAACGGTAGCGTATATAAACCAAACAGAATGATAAGTAACCCAGAGATATGCTGAACATTACGATTACTCAGAAGGCTTTGTACCTGGCGGGCAAGTAGGCCGGTCGTGAGCATCGCGGGTAGGGTACCCACACCAAAGGCCAGCATCAGAAGGCCACTTTGTATAGGGTCTTGGCTGGTGGCTGACCAAATGAGTGTGCTATATACGAGGCCACAGGGCAGCCAGCCCCAAAAAAAGCCTAATAGCAGGGCTTGTCCATTATGCCTTACCGGTAGTAACCGGCTGGCTGCTGGACGTATCAACGCCCAGATACGACTACCCGCGCGCTCGATATAGGTTAAGCCTTTCCACCACTGAGCGACATAAAGCCCCATTGAGATAAGCAAAAGCCCTGCGATGGAACGTAAGATAAGAGCAAAAGTTCCATCTTTAATTAACACACCAGCACTGCCGAGTAATATGCCTGCGATAGCATAACTGAACAGGCGACCGCTGTTATAACTGAGAAGATGTAACCAGCGGTTAGGGTGATCACTCATCGCCATGGTAGCAGCAATGCCACCACACATGCCAATACAATGGGCACTACCTAGAAGCCCTAAAAAGAGCGCTGTGGTGAGGGAGACAGAATCAGTCACGTTTCTGTTTTGCGTCGTCAGGAATCAACTCATCATCATCGTCATATAAAATACTATGGGCAGGCGATTCTAAGTCATCGTATTGGCCGTTATTGACGTTCCAGAAAAACGCCCAAGCAGCAAAGGCTGTTAATATGATCGCGATGGGTATTAATAGGAATATGATTTCCATTAGCGTTCTGTCCAAATATATTGGGGTTATTTTACGCGATTTCGTCGCACAAGTTTAGTCAGGCGTAATGCATTACCGACAACCACAAGTGAGCTGGCAGACATTCCAATCGCTGCCATGTAGGGTGCAATAAAGCCTGCTGATGCCAGTGGTAATGCCAGCAGGTTATACATAATTGACCAGCCAAGATTTTGGCGAATGATATATTGGGTTTTTTTCGAGAGTAAGATAGCGTCCGTTAGGCGGCTTAACTCACTTCCAATTAAGACCGCATCTGCATTCGTTTTTGCAAGATCGGTTGCACCGCCCATAGCAATGGAGGTTTGTGCGCCCGCCAATACAGGAATATCGTTAATGCCATCCCCTACCATGATTACGCGGGCCCCTTCTTTTTGCAGTGCTTGTACGTGAGCAAGTTTCTCTTTAGGTGATACATTGGCAATAACAGTGTCAATACCTAATTGCTCGGCAATTTCATGGACGGCTGCAGAGCTGTCACCGGTTAGCATTTGAATCTTTAGGCCGAGTTTTTTAAGTTCTTGTAGTGTTCTTTCGGTATCTTTACGCAGCTGGTCATTAAGGCAGAACCATGCAATAGGTTTATGTTGATCGCAAAGAAGTAGCCATTGTCCATGTTGATCGGGTGCATCTGAAAGAGTCATTTGACTATGGCACAGGGCTGATGCGTATTCAGGTTTACCTATTCGATAGCGTTTGCCGTCCACTTCACCTTCTAATCCTTGCCCTAGTTCGGCTTTCAGCGACTCTGCTGCCTTAATTCCGAAGCGATGGAAGGCTTTGGCAATAGGGTGTTCTGAATGGCTCTCTAAGGCTGCCGCTGTTTCTAAAGCAAATTGTGTATCTATATTATTCAGTGTTACGGTACTTTTTAGCGATAGATTACCCTCGGTGAGAGTGCCTGTTTTATCAAATACAACATGCGTTGCTGTAGCTAGACTATCCAGTACATGCCCCCGAGTTATTAGCAAGCCATTTTGGCGCAAAGTCCCGGTCGCTGCCGTCAAAGCGGTGGGGGTTGCTAAGGATAAAGCGCAAGGGCAGGTTACAACGAGCACAGAAAGTGTTACCCAAAATGCGTGTGATGGTTCGATTTGCCACCAAACTAGGCTGACAATGGTTGCCGTAACAAGGACGGCAGCAACAAAGTAGCTTGCGACTTTATCGGCTACTTTAGCGACTTGAGGTTTTTCCTCGTGCGCGCGATCGAGCAGCCTTACGATTGCTGATAAACGGGTTTGCGCGCCGACTTCCGTGACTTTGAGTTGGATTGGGTTTTCGGCATTAATAGTGCCGCCAACGACTTGGTCGCCTATGGAACGACTAACAGGCAAGTATTCACCGGTCAGCGCAGACTCATCGATGGAAGATGCTCCGGTCTTAATAACACCATCAGAAGGAATGGTGTGTCCCGGTTTTACTAAAACGATATCACCGGGTTTTAATTCAGTGGCAGGCACCAGCGTTTCGTGGCCTTCTACAATTTTTATTGCACTGGCAGGCAGTAAATTGAGAAGTGAATTGCCTGCTCGGCCTGTACGGTGCCGGGCTTGCATTTCGAGATAACGCCCGATCAACAAGAAGAAGGTGAACATGGTGACCGAGTCAAAATATACTTCGCCACTTTGCGTAATAGTTGCCCATACACTTGCCAGATAAGCTAAACCTATTGCGATCGATACGGGAACGTCCATGCTCAAATGGCGGGTGCGAATGTCCCTAAGGGCCGCCACGAAGAAGGGTTTGGCGGAGTAAAGCACCACTGGAGTAGCAATAATTAAGCTGGTCCAGCGAATAAAAGTTTCAAACTTGTCTTCAATCCCTTGTAATGTTCCTGCATAGAGCGCTACCGCCATCATCATGACTTGCATCATGCCGACTCCGGCAATCCCTAGGCGTCTGACGGCTTGTTTTCGCTCCTGCTCGAAGAGCTGCTCCTCTTTATCTGGGTTGTACGGGTGACCTTGATAACCGATCCTATAAATAGCGCCCATGATATCGCTTAGGGCAATTTCATTAGACCTCCAGCGAATTCTAGCTCGGTGGTTTGTTAAATTGACACTGGCTTGGGTAACACCGGGTTGCTTGACGAGATGGTGTTCGAGTAGCCAGACACAAGCGGCACAAGTGATACCTTCAATGACAAGTGAGGCTTCTTTAAGGTCTTCTTCCAGTGAGATAACAAACTCTTTTTGAATGTTGGGGTTGTTATAGAGTTTGAGTTCATCCTTAACCGCTGAGGGTAGTTCAGCCCCTGTCATCTCGGGGATCAAGCCTGCCTCTCCTTGGCGATGTTTATAGTAATGCTCTAGGCCACTTTGAATAATAGTCTCTGTTACTGCCTGACAACCCGGGCAGCACATAGGTTGGCTTTGCCCTTTGACCACCACAGAAAAATGCGTACCTTCTGGCACGTCCTGTCCACAGTGAAAACAGGATACATGATCCTGTGGATGATCCAGCCTACTATTCATGGAAGTAACCTTATTTAGATGGCGTCAGTTCAATAAGTCTTTGTTCATAGGGGGGGTGAACTTCGGTTCTTAGGCTCCATGTTTCCGTGGGCGGTGTAAGGTATAAATAGCGCTTGCCTGAAATTGGGCTAGATAGGGACCCAGAAAAAAGGCCTTGGGAGCCAACAGATTTTAACGTGATACTTTGATCATATTTCTGGTGAGTCGGATGTACGATGCCTAAGGTTAGGTAGGGCGGCAATTCCTCTAAATTTCCAGATAGCTTGAGCATTAAATCGCCAGTCACATCATCCAGATTAAGTGTCGCTGAAATGTTCTTTTCAATAGCAGCTAGATTCTTCTCAGAATTAACTTCGTAGCTTCTAACATTGCGGTAGTAGTCATCCTTCACTACGCCATCCATAGTGACAATGGATAAGTAAAGGAACGTAAAGCCATATATAAATACGGCGATCAGGGGGGTAAGAATAAACCACAACCATGGCTGTTTGTACCAAGGTTTTGCTGCTTGTATATCGTCAGTCATGTCGTTCGCTGTCATAAAAAATAGCCGCTATCTTTTCAGAAAGCAGCTATTCTACCTTAATTACTGCGCGGGTCACTATCGACGTGGCGCAGGGCCAATAAAGCGGTTTGCCTCTGTAATAGAAATACTACTGTTATCCAATGCTTCAACGGTTAACTGGATGTCATAGTTTGGTCGCTCTAAGCGATTCCGAGGCAGTTGTAGCCTGATCGGGTAATCCAGTAGCTCTCCTGCCTTCACTGTGACAATCGGATTATCAATCAGTTCCAAGCCGTCTAATCCACTGATGCTGATACGGTATTGGTGATCTTGCTGCTCTTTGTTAGCGATCTTCAATTGGTAAACGTTTTCTATCGTACCATTAGACGCTTCGTTGTAGAGTTGACCACGGTCACGGAGGATATCAACTTCAAGAGGGACGCGGTTATAAAGGGTATAACTGAAGGCGACAAACATTGCAGTTAATACAACGAAATAACCAATCAAACGAGGGCGTAGCAGCTTGGTTGTATGCCCTTCTAATTGGTGTTCGGTTGTGTAGCGCACAAGGCCTTTCTCATAACCCATCCGCTCCATAATATCATCGCAAGCATCAACGCACGCACCGCAGGCAACACACTCATACTGAAGACCGTCTCTAATATCGATACCTACAGGGCAAACATGAACACAGTTGTCGCAGTCGATGCAGTCGCCTAGCCCTTCAGCTTTGTAATCAGCGCCTTTTTTACGTTTGCCGCGATTTTCACCACGAGCTTCATCATAGGAGATGATAAGTGTGTCTTGATCGAACATAACACTTTGGAAACGTGCGTATGGACACATGTAGATACAGACCTGTTCGCGTAACCATCCTGCATTAGCATAGGTCGCTACAGCGATGAAACCTATCCACCACATCTCCCAAGGGCCTAGAGAAAAGGCTACTACATCGGCAACGAGTTCTCTAATAGGTGAGAAATAGCCTACAAACGCAATGGCTGATGTGATAGCAATAAATAACCACAGAGCATGTTTAACTACTTTTTTACGGAGTTTTGATATATTCCAAGTCGACTTGTCTAGGCGTATTCGCTGATTTCGGTCGCCTTCCGCAAAACGTTCTGCCCAAATGAACAGCCACGTCCAGACGAACTGAGGGCAGGCGTAGCCACACCACAGTCGTCCTGCAAACACCGTTACGAAGAAGAGGGTGAAAGCTAGAATAATTAAGAGCCATGAAAGTAACATGAAATCTTGCGGCCAGAATGTCATGCCGAAGACATGGAATTGGCGATTTGGTAGATCAAATAGAACGGCCTGTCTACCATCCCATTGAAGCCATGAAAAGGTGTAGAACATGATTAACATGATCGCACCAGAGATAATACGGAAATTTTTAAAGAAGCCCTTATAAAACTTTACGTAGATGTGTTCACGCTCAGCATAAAGGTTAACAGCTTCGCCTTTTCCTTTTGGGGTAACGTCTTTTACGGGTATCTGGTTCATGCCTGTGCTCGCAAGCTGAATGGTTTCTGATTAATCGTTAAGACTAAACATCTATTAGATAAGCTTAATATTATAAGGGAATTCCCAAAAAAAAGGCGATATGAAATTTTCATATCGCCTTTTATATTGATAGCTGTCAATTACTTGTTAGACAAACTATACACATAAGCTGTGATTAGCTGGATCTTGTCATCACTGAGCAAGTCTTTGTGAGCCGGCATAACGCCATTACGGCCAGCACGGATAGTATGAGCTACTTTCTCAAAAGAGTTGCCGTATAACCAAACGTCGTCAGTCAGGTTAGGCGCACCAAGTGCTTGCATCCCTTTACCGTCAACACCGTGGCAGGCTGTACACAGTGCCTGGAATTGAGTTTTGCCACGTGCAGCAGCTTCCGCATCCGACTCAAGGCCGCTCAGTGTCAGTACATAGCTAGTGACGTCACGAACGCCTTCTTCGCCTAATACTGCGCCCCATGCAGGCATTGCGCCTTGTCGACCATTGACAATAGTTTGTTTGATGGTCTCAGGAGAGCCGCCATACAGCCAATCGTTGTCGGTCAGGTTTGGGAAACCAAATGCGCCAGTACCTGCTGTACCGTGACACAGTGAACAGTTGTTGGCGAACATGCGTTGGCCCATTTTCAGACCGGCAGCATTTTCTGGTTTCTGAAGTTCTTCAACAGACAGTGCTGCATACTTACCAAATACTGGTTTGTATACCTCTTCTGCGTGAGCCATCTCTTCTTCCCATTGACCCGCAGAGGTCCAGCCTAGCAAACCCTTAAAGTTACCCAAGCCTGGGTAGAGCACCAGATAAATCAGACCAAAGATAACGGTAGCCATGAACATCTGGAACCACCACTTTGGCAGAGGGTTATCGTATTCCGCAATACCATCAAACTCATGTCCAAGCGTCTGATCGGTCTCTTCTTTGAAGTTTTCGCTCTTACGTGTTTGTAAGAGTAACCATGTGCAGCCCAAGATGACTGCTAGGGTAATAACTGTTACCCATGCGCTCCAAAAAGCACTCATTATTCCACTCTCCTGTTCTGAGCCGCATCATTCTGTTTTTCGCTTTCTTCTTCGTCGGCGAAAGGAAGCTGAGATGCTTCATCAAATCGTTTTTTGTTACCCGGGAGTAATACCCAGATAAACAAACCGATAAAAGTGATGAGCATAACTACCGGAATGTATGGGCCGTAAACATCGTAACTCACTGTTATTACCGCTTGTTATTGTAAACAGAATGGGTTTTACCCAGCGCTTGCAAGTAGCTTACTAAAGCATCGATTTCATACTTTCCAGCAACCTGCTCCTGTGCACTGGCGATTTGCTCGTCAGTATATGGAACGCCAAGTTTACGCATTGTTTCCATTTTTGCGGCTGTGTCTTTACCAGTTAGTTTATTCTCGAACAGCCAAGGATAAGCTGGCATTTTAGACTCAGGTACAACATCACGCGGGTTGTACAAGTGAGCGCGCTGCCAATCGTCAGAGTAGCGTCCACCTACACGAGCCAAGTCTGGACCTGTACGTTTAGATCCCCATAGGAAAGGGTGCTCCCAAACGTGCTCATTTGCTGTAGAGAAGTGACCATAACGTTCAGTTTCGGCACGGAATGGACGAATCATCTGAGTGTGACAAACATGGCAGCCTTCACGGATATAGATGTCACGGCCTTCCAGCTCAACCGCATTGTAAGTACGTAGGCCTTCAATAGGCTTAGTTGTTTGTGCTTGGAAGAAAAGAGGCACAATCTCAGCCAAACCACCGCCACTGATAACGACGATGATTAGCAGGATCATTAAACCTATGTTCTTTTCAATCGTTTCATGCTTGATCATTATTCTGCTCCTCGCCTTATGCAACCTGCGCAGCAGCGTCAGCTACTGGGGCTTTGCTGTCCTTGCGAACAGTTTGCCAAGTGTTGTAAGCCATCAGAAGCATACCTGCTACCCAGAACATGCCACCCAGCCAGCGAACAAAGTAGCCTGGATGAGATGCTTCCAGAGCTTCTACGAAGCTGTAAGTCAAGGTGCCGTCTTCGTTAACTGCACGCCACATCAGACCCTGAAGGATACCGTTAACCCACATCGCACAGATGTAAAGCACTGTACCAACAGTTGCTAACCAGAAGTGAGTATTGATCAGGCCAACGCTCCACATTTGAGCTTTACCAAACAGTTTCGGCAGCATGTGGTAAGTTGCACCTACAGAAATCATAGCAACCCAGCCCAAAGCGCCTGCATGTACGTGGCCAACCGTCCAGTCAGTGTTGTGAGATAGAGCGTTTACAGTTTTGATAGACATCATCGGGCCTTCGAACGTAGACATACCGTAGAAGGACAGAGAAACGACTAAGAAGCGAAGAACTGGGTCTGTACGCAATTTGTGCCATGCGCCAGACAGCGTCATCATACCGTTGATCATACCACCCCAAGAAGGTGCTAGTAGAATCAAAGACATAACCATCGCTACAGACTGCGTCCAGTCAGGTAGTGCCGAGTAGTGAAGGTGGTGTCCACCAGCCCACATGTAAGTCGCAATCAGCGCCCAGAAGTGAACGATTGACAGACGGTAAGAGTATATTGGGCGCTCCGCTTGCTTAGGAACGAAGTAGTACATCATACCCAAGAAGCCAGCAGTCAAGAAGAAGCCTACTGCGTTGTGTCCGTACCACCACTGCACCATAGCATCAATAGCGCCTGGGTATACAGAGTAGGATTTAAACAAGCCCACAGGCATAGCCATGCTATTTACGATGTGTAAAACCGCAACAGTAATGATGAAAGCCATATAGAACCAGTTGCCCACATAAATGTGAGATGTTTTACGGTTCTTTACTGTACCTAGGAATACGATTGCGTAAGCGACCCACACAACAGTAATCAAGATGTCAATTGGCCACTCCAGCTCTGCATACTCTTTTGCAGAAGTGATGCCCAGCGGCAGCGTAATAGCCGCAGCCAGAATAACTGCCTGCCATCCCCAGAAGGTGAAGGCGGCCAGTCCATCAGAGAAAAGACGTGTTTGACAGGTACGTTGAACTACATAATAAGATGTAGCAAACAGGGCAGAACCACCGAATGCGAAAATGACCGCATTGGTGTGTAACGGACGAATACGGCCGTAAGTTAACCATGGAGTATCAAAGTTTAGTGCAGGCCAAACCAATTGGGCGGCGATTAAAACGCCCACGGTCATGCCAACAATACCCCAGATCACCGTCATAATGGCGAACTGGCGTACAACTCTGTAGTTATAAGTTGGATGTTCAGTTGCAGTGCTCATGTCAGGCTCTCATCAAAAAGCTTGTTTTAAAGTAGAGTTCCACCGGAGATTATCTTGGAATATCCCAGTGTTTTCAACGAGGTTAAAGCGTTGACTGTGGCGTATTGTCGCACATGCGGCATCATAAATATATTCTATATAAGTACTAACTAATTAGATTTTGTTTTTCTAACTATCTGATATTTTTGTGTTTTTTGTTTCAAGTGATGATTGGGGCAAACTTTTTGGTCTGTTTTTATGTGCGGCATCGCTTTGTCGTCTACGACTTTAGGTGTGTAATTCTGGCAGAAAAACTATCATTTGCTTGATCTACATCAAGCGCATTTTTATGCTCGACTTAACATAACTTAACAGAGTGACTTTATGAAATTAACCGATGGTGAGGCTCGATTGGCCAGAGTGGTGCTGGCTCATGGGGCTGGAGCGCCCATGGATAGTGAATTTATGCAAGAATTAGCTATCAGCTTGGGCCAGGGAGGAGTAGAAGTAACTCGTTTTGAGTTTTCATACATGCAAACGCGAAGAGAAACAGGAAAGAAGCGTCCCCCAGATTCGATCGATGAATTGCTAGCCTGTTATAAAGCAGTCGTGCAGGAGATGCCTAAGGATAAACCTATCTTTCTTGCGGGGAAATCGATGGGGGGGAGGGTAGCATCTATGCTGTTGAATGAATTGGATGTTACCGCTGGTTTTGTTTTTGGGTATCCCTTTCACCCTGTAGCGAAACCTGAATCTTTAAGGGTGAATCATTTGATGGAATTGACAAAGCCGCTTTACCTATATCAAGGGACGCGTGATAAGCTCGGCTCTCAACTAGAGGTGAATAGCTACTTGCTTCCAGAGAACGTACAAGTAGCCTGGTTTGAGTCAGCAGATCATGACTTAAAACCGTTAAAACGATCTGGCTTTACGCAACAGGAGTATATTCATAGAGCTGTCGCTAATGTGCTGGATAAAATCGCGAAGTTAGTGCTTCTTAAACGCTAGTGTTCGAGTACTGTGAACTTTTCATCTCTATCGAGCATGGGGATGATCTGCTCCATAACTTCTTTTCTCTCTTCGGAGGAGAGCCAATGGTGCCAATCCTGTAACGTTCTGTAGGTGGCGATCACAATGCGATGATTCGGGTCATAGGCATTTTTCAATGCTTCCCCTGATATAAAACCGTGTGCTTGCATTGCTTTTTGAAGTGTCGCCTTTGCTGCTTTTTCATAAAGGTCAGTTAGATCTTCGGCGATATGCCTCTCGATGATCACTTTAATCATGATCTTCTCCTATTTTTCTTTTATTTAAGAATAAACGGAGATGGAAAAATCACAAACTCAGACTTTAGGCGGTGTGACTTTCGCTGTTGTGTATTATTTGAGACAATAGGCTCGAATTAATTCAGAGATAAGAGATGACGGCTATCAAAGAAGATCATCTTTTGGACGCTACAGGCTTGTATTGCCCAGAACCCGTGATGATGCTGCACAATAAAGTGAGAGAGATTACCACTGGCGAGTTGTTGCTAGTGATAGCAACCGATCCGTCTACTCAGAGAGATATTCCTAAGTTTTGTGCATTCTTAGGTCATGATCTGGTAGAGCAAATCAATGAAAACGAAATATTTAGCTACTATATTCGCAAAGGTAGTTGAATGAAGAGTGTTGAAACCGCAGTGGAATTAACGCTGCAGACACTTGATGAGTGCGAACGAATTCTGACTTCTCTTGAAATCAAGAAGCAGACACGTTCGAATACCAAAGTTATTGAGAGTGATGTTGTGAACGACGTAGTTACCCCGAATAGTAAAAGCAAGGCAAAAAACCGCGCAGCTAACCAAGCCGCACTTCAGCTTTTAATGGATACTTATCCTCAGGTTTTTAGCCGGGAAAATGTCAGGCCTCTCAAAATCGGTATTCAGGACGACCTGATTGCAGATGATAAAGTCGCTAAGAATAAAATTAAAAGAGCGTTGGCTTCATACGTTAGAGCGCCGCAATATTTTCGTTCTCTGCAAGAAGGTGCTGACCGTATTGACTTGGCTGGCGAGGCATCGGGTCAGGTAACAGCTGAAGAAGCGGAGCACGCCAAAGGGAAACTCAAAGAGTTTCATCAGCGTCGCCGAGATCAGCAACGAGAAGCTGAGAAGAAAAAGCGTGAGCAGGAAAAGTCCGAACGTTTAAATAACAAACTAGAACAGTTAGTATCACTAAATCGACGTTAAGCTTTTACCCCTTGAAACTTTAATAAAACACCCTATATATAAGTAATTATTAATATAGGGTGTTTTTTTATGTCTCATTCTTCATTGATTGCTTGTCCCGCGTGCCAAACACCTAACCGTGTTCCATATGCGCGAATGGTAGACTCTCCTGTATGTGGTCGATGTCGCGAACGGCTCTTTCAGGGGCGTGCGTTAGAACTCAACACGTCTGCTTTTCAGAAACTAGTTCGCAATACTGATATACCTATTGTGGTCGATTTTTGGGCATCTTGGTGTGGGCCTTGTAAAATGATGTCTCCCATTTTTGAGCAGGTAGCACATACAATGGAGCCAGAGATGCGTTTTGTGAAAATTAACACTGAAACTGAGCAAGCTTTGGCTGGCGAGTATGGCATTCGAAGCATACCAACTTTATTGGTTTTGGATAATGGAAGAGAGGTCGCTCGTAAATCTGGTGCAATGGATGCAGCCAGCTTGAAGCGCTGGCTGGAGTCCGTTGTGTAAGTCAATTATTTCAGTGCTTCTGGGATACCATGCAAGAAGCCCTGTGTGCCATCAATATTCATATGAGCTAGGCTTGCGACCTGAGTGTCTCGTTCAACGCGTTCAGCGTAGGCCTTGATGCCCAGACTGTGTGCTGCTGTAATCAGGCTGCTGACAAAAAAGCGGTCCTCTGGGTTATCTTCTACATGTTTACAGAGCGAACCGTCTATTTTTATATAATCCGGTTGGATTGCATAGAGGTAACTAAAGCCGCTAGGGTGTATGCCAAAGTTGTCCACACCGAACCCGATACCTGCTTGTTTGAGGGTGCTCCTAAACTGTGCCACTAAATCGACATCTGTTAGTACGGCAGTTTCATTGATCTCTATATTGAGTCGTCCCCTTAAAGTATTCTTTTTGACCGCTTTTTTGATCCACTTAGTAAAGTTATCGGAGTGGATTGCTTGCTGGCTCAAATTGATTGTGAGTGCCGCCCCTTCATTCGTGGAGGCAAGGTAGGCTATTGCTTGTTCGAGAACGGCTTTGTCCAGTGCTTCAATTAACCCTAGTTCCTTAACAACGGGTATAAATTCAAGTGCAGAGCAGGGTGCATTATCTTGATTAAGAATTCTGGCGAGCAGCTCTCTTTGGATAACGGTATCGTCTTGAGCGCTGATAACTGGTTGGTATTGCAGGAATACTTGATGGCTATTAATTGCGCTGGCAACATGCTCTTGCCAGGTGCTGGAAGTTAGGCGGGAGCCGCTGAACACTTGAGGGTAATAGATATCGCAGTTTTGTTGAATAGCACTGCGAATGGCGACTTTTGCTTCGGATAGTAATTGGGACGCGCTCATATCATCATGGCTTTGGGTAACAGCAATGTTAACTACAGGGCCAGTTTTGCTCAGTTCTGCATAGAAATCGGATTGGGTTTTGATCGCATCGTAAAGAGTAGAGATTTGCCGTTTAGTTTCTTCTTCGTTACCTGAAGGGATCAGCGCCATAAAGTCCGCCCCGGATAGCCGTCCTACAATATTAGGCTGATATTGCATGGATAGGTCTGCCAGTAATCGGCCTACTTGTTTTAAAAAATTATTGGCGCTGTCTTCGCCGAGCTGCTCATTAATTTGCTGTAAATACGGGACATGCAGGTAGATACAAGTGCCAGAACCAAACTCTTTTCGATAATCGAGCCAATCGCTCAGTTGAGCTTCTGTTGCTTTAGAGTTTGCTAATCCTGTTAGGTTATCTTGATAGGCGGTGCGGCGTAATTCTTCAATGTGGCGAGTTTGCTCTTCAAACATACGCTGCACACGCTTTACCATATGGTTCATTGCATCAACGACACTACGTAGTTCTTGAGTTTTAGGCAGTTCCGTTTGTTCGATATATTGTCGTTCAGACAGGGCGCTTGCTTGTTTTTCCACCCCTTTTAGTGGGCGAAGAATCAACCTGATCAGGTAACTTAATGAAAATACAGCAACTAATGAAAGGGAGACAAACCAAATTAAGGTTTGCTCGGCGCCTTTCCAAAGTTGTTCGTAGGCATAACCGGCTCGGCTTTGTACCTCGACTTTACCAACTTTTCGCCATTGATGGCTGACTTCTCGCTCCATGACGGGGGGATCAATACTCATCATAGATACGAACCAATCAGGCACTTTGTCAGAGATTCTGGGGGATGTCGTCGTTACAAAAAGTGATTGACCGTCGGCGCCTGTAATATCAATTTTTTGGTAAAAACCGTTATCAAAAATAGCATTGACCGTCGCTTCAATAGTGGCAGTATCGGAATCGGCGATATAGGGTGCAAGGTAAAGCCCGAGGTGGGTTGCGGTGTCTTGTCCATGGGACTCGAGTTGGTTTAGCAACATATCCTTGGCGTTATCCGACATGATGTATAGGGTGCCGGAAACCAATCCAATCAGCACAGCAAACACGGCGGCGATCAGTTGATTAAGTAAAGACATAGCAGCTCCTTAGCCCCTTTATTAGTTAACATTAACGTGTTTATTTTCTAGTCGCGATTTTAATTGAACCCACGGCCCAAGACGGTCAGAGGTTCCGACAAGTGTTGAACGCCGTCCTTTCTTTGATAGCCATAGATTATCACCATTGAAACTATACACGTGAAGCAAATCTGTTCGTTGGTTTGCGGGTTTTATTTCAGGAATTAGGTTGTCTAATACGACGGGAATCGCGCTGGGTGACTCATAATAAGTAAGTACCATATGAGCTTGATTGAGCTTTAGCGCTTTGACGTACGCAATACTGAGCTTGCTCATATCAACTCCGGTCTCTTTGAGGGTGTAATACTTCGCGATTGAAAAGTCTTCACAGTCTCCCCCGTTACTGATTAAGAATTCCACGGGGGTTGCCCAATAATCTTTCTGTTTCCAATGAACAATATCATCGAGAAAGCGCACCTGGTTAAAGAAGTCATTGACCTCTTTAAGCTTTTGCTTCTCACTTTTACCTTGTAGATCATTGATCAAACTTTGCCAAGCTCGAAGCCTCAAGCCCGCTTGTTTACCATATTTGGCTTCTAGCTGTTGTATGTAAGTCTGGCTTAAGCGAATACCAACCTCACTTAGGCCACTAGCAGCCATCAGCAGAGCGGTCGCTAGTAAACAGACCTGCAGTGCTAATTGATAACGCGGTGCTAAGGTCGCAGATATTTTTGTGGGGGCGTCGTAGATTTTTTGCACAAATATCCTGTTATGCACTTGGCTTGTGTACAAGCATGGTAGATAAACGGCGATTCTACAAGTTGCGAGGTTAGTCGCTGTTTCCTGGCATCAAGTTGCACTGATTAAGAATGTGTTGCCATGCTTGGGTATGGCGATCCCGTGCCCTGATATATCTATTCCAAATACTTGTCTCGGCATTACGTTGAAAAACTTGAGTGACGTAATCAGCAACTTCAGAAGGAACGGGCAGATGGTCTGTTGTTGATTGATGCAGGTGGTACCAGCGTGAAGCGAGGCGGTCGACTTTAGACAGGTAGGGTTGAAGTTTTAGCGCATATTGTTGGGTGAAAACGTTCTTTAAGATATCAGCTTTAGGGGTTCGCATACCTTTAAAGCAGAGGGGGCGGCGCTCAAGTCGGCTTTCGATGATTTGAGCTACATTGTTTAAATTAGCCTCTAATAGAAGTAAAGATTTGAGTAGTGGTACGCCTAGTGGGGCTATATAGAGCGACTCGTAATGCTTTTCTAGGATGTGCGTGTCGATAGGACGCAGCGCTTCAGGGTTGAGAGTGGCTATGAGAGTCAGGTCGTTGAAGACTGCTAGAGCGGATAAAGCGTGTTGATAGCTTTGTTCAGACTGCTCTAGGGGGATGGGAGCCTGATTTAATGCCAAGCTTTGCTCAATTTCCTGACCCGTGTAAAACGCGTTCCACAGAACGGCGGGTAGGTTATTGGCTTTAATTTGATGAATCGCTAGTATTTTTTCCTTAATGGCTATGTCGATATCGCTATCATTCAAAACAACAGGGAGACAATCATTAATGGTGCGGTAAAAACGCAGTTCATAAGAAAGTGCTTGAGAAGGAGGAGCCACTTTTCCCAGAGAGCTGTTTTTTTCTGCAATCAAGGGCAATAAGTTGCATACGCTGAGGTCGAGTACATCTATCAGTCCTTCCCGTATCTCAGTGGTTGCCAGAGTACGTAGCCGCTGCGGAGGCAGTGGCGGGGGAGGCTCTGGTACTGCGTTTTCCCACTCTTCATCCAAGATGTTGGCAACGGCTTGCGTGTAATTATTGAATAGTCGATCAAGGTCGGACTGAGTATTACAGCCACTAAGAATGAGTGTCATGAGTACTATCGAAATAAATCGCACGATGAGCCACCCGTTTTAGTCTAATGATTAGTAGGAATGCAGCGACAGAAAGTCCTATAACTAGCCCATACCAAAAGCCTGCTGCCCCGATTGCTGGAATCAATAAATCGGTTAGCCCTAATAGATACCCCAAGGGGAGTCCGATCACCCAATAGGCGATAAATACGATAAGCAATGGGTAGGATGTATCTTTATAGCCTCTGAGAGCGCCTGCCGCTGTGACTTGAAGTGCATCTGATATCTCAAACAAAGCGGCAATTAACAGTAGACTAGACGCCATTGAAATTACCGCAGCTTCAGATGTAAATAATTCTGCAATGGGTTGCGCAAGTAGCCAAATACTTATACTGGTGATCAGCGCAATACAGGAGGTTAATGTCATAGCCGCCTTTGCAGTAAACCAAGCCGCTGATGGCTTACCTGCCCCGTTCATTTGTCCCACTCTAATGGTACAGGCAATGGCCAAACTGAGCGGGATCATAAAGATCAGGCCCGTAAATGTCATGGTGATTTGGTGGCTGGCGACAATGAGCACGCCGGATGGTGCTAATAAGAGTGCAATGACAGAGAACATGCTGCTTTCAATGAGAATAGAAATACCCATCGGTATACCCAGCCGCAAAAATTGTCCAAAGGCTCTGGGGTCTATCCAAGGAAGCGTAAAACGAGGCAAATGAAGCTGGGTTTTGTAGTGCATAACCGCCCAGCCTAGGGCTAGCATCATCCACATGACTACAGCGCTCGCCCAACCGCATCCGGCGGCGCCCATCTCAGGAACTCCCAGTTTTCCGAATACAAAGATATAGTTTAATGGGATGTTAGCTAAGAGAGAAAAAAGCGCGATGTGCATTGCAGGACGTGTTTTACCAAGGCCTTCGAAGTAACTTCTTAGCAATTGATAAAGCAGTAAAGCCGGAAATCCCCAAGCTATTGCTTTCAGGTATTCCATCGTTTTAATTGCTAACGCCTCTTCGACACTCATAATAGTGAGTATCCAGTTTGCTGAAAAGAGAAAAGCAACGCAGCCTATTCCACAAAGTAGAGATATCAACAAGCCTTGTCTAAAAAAAGTCACGATACTGTGTAACTGACCTGCGCCCGTTGCATGGGCAACTAAGGGTGTGGTCGCCATCAGTAGGCCTGTACAAGTTAAGAACAGGGGTAACCAGATGCTTGAGCCTAATGCCACTGCTGCTAAATCTAATGTGCTGTATTGACCAGCAACCAGCGTATCCACGAACCCCATAGCAGCCTGTGCCAGTTGAGTTACAATGATTGGTGAACCTAATGCCAATAGCTGCTTAATTTCATAACGAAATGAATGGCGTTGCACAGTGGAAATCTCGGGTAAAGGTAGATGATCAGTGATGCTAAAAATTGGCTTGATGGTAGAGTGCTACCGCTTCGATTGCAAACAAAACAAAAAAGCCCCGCAGGTGCGAGGCTTTTGCAAGATTGACAGGTCTAAGCGATACGTACAGCTACATAGCTACCAGGAGCCGCCTCAATAACAGAATGTGCTTCGTTACCATAAGTAGTCGGGGCTGGTACTTTCTTACCGCCGCGACGCTTATGCCAATCAGCCCAATTTGGCCACCAAGAGCCTTCGACACGCTCGGCGGTTTCTAACCAGTGGTCTGGCCCTTTGCCTTGTTCGCCTTTAATCCAGTAGTTTCTTCTGTTCTTCGAAGCTGGGTTGATAACCCCAGCTACGTGGCCGCTTGCTCCGAGTACAAACTCAATATTGCTTCCGAATGTTTCGGTAGCCTTGAATGTACCTTTCCAAGGTGCAATGTGATCTTCAATTGTAGATAAGAAATAGCATGGCGTTTTGATGCGACCCAAGTCTACCGGCGAGCCACAGATTGTCAGACCATCTTTTTCGGAAAGTTTGTTTTCCAAGTACATCTTATTAATGTAATAAGTGTACATTTCAGCGGGTAGGTTGGTTGAGTCTCCATTCCAATAAAGGATGTCAAATGGCGGAGGTGTCTGACCCTTTAAGTAATTATTAACGACATAGGACCAAATCAAGTCATTTGAACGTAGCATATTAAACGAAGTAGCCAGTTCTTTTCCGGATAGATAGCCTTGGTTGTTAACTTTATCCTCTAAGCGTTTAACTTGTTGCTCATCGATAAAGACACATAAATCACCTGGGTCTTGGAAGTCAGTTAAGGTTGTTAGGAAAGTTGCTGATGATACGCTGGTATCTTTACGATGGGCCATAACCGCGAGTGCAGACGCCATTAGAGTGCCACCAATGCACCATGCAACCGTATTTACCTTCGCCGATCCAGAAATATCCTTCACAACGTCTATAGCTTTAAGCACACCTTCCCCTACATAATCATCCCAACTGATATCGCTTTGCTCGGTTGTCGGGTTGACCCAAGAGACTAAAAATACAGTTTGACCCTGATCAACGCAGTATTTAACGTAAGAATTATGTTCTTGAAGATCCAGAATATAAAATTTGTTGATGCATGGCGGTACGATCAGCGTTGGCTTCTCAAAAACTTCATCGGTTGTCGGCTTGTACTGAATCAATTGGAACATACGGTTTTGGAAGACAACAGCACCTTCCGTTGTTGCTATGTTCTCACCCAGAACAAAAGCACTTTCATCCGTCATGGTGATACGACCTTTCTCAAGATCACCGAGTAGGTTTTTAAGGCCATCGACCAAGCTCTGCCCCTTACTCTCCAGTGCTTGCTGGAGTACCTCTGGGTTGGTAATGGCGAAATTGGTAGGAGACATCGCATCAATATATTGTTGCGTGTAAAACTCTAGTTTTTTCTGCTCTGTTTCAGATAGCTTAGCGTTAGCTGCCATGTTTTGCAGTAGGTTTGACCCCAAAAGATACGACTGTTTGATATAGCTGAAAACGGGGTTTGTTGACCATTCTTCGGCACTAAAACGGCGATCACCGGGAGCGGGATTTGCGACAGGTGAAGCTTCAGGCTGTCCCGTGAATAGGCTTTTCCACAGATTCATTTGCGCCATTTGGTAATCAGAAATCGCTTTGATCCAAACTGTTGGGTCTTCCATCGAACGTGTTGCCAAGTCCGTCCATGATTGAGTGAATTGACTGAAGATGTCATCGCCACCCGCAGAGGAAAAATTCTCAAGAAGCTTTTGTGTCTCTTGATTGACGTAGTTAATAAACTCTTGCGGGTTAGTAAGGTTGTTGCTGTTGTTTTCCATGAAACTGCCTTTTTCGTAAAGTCTGTCTTCGCCCTACATGATCATCATTGCTTAGCGGCGCATCTACAGAGCTATTGATAACAGGTTTTCAGTAATCAGTTGTGAAACTGTCGTTTGAGCATATCCTTGGCACTACAGCGCTTGCAAGTACTGAGAAACTGTAATTTCTTAAACTTTAGGCGCGAGTGTTAGTGTGTTGCTCATCAATCATAGCATCGATATATTTCAAAATTTTGTAACTTTCCTCTTCGGCTAACGACATCGCTTGGACAATTTCTTTTTTAATCGATTTATTGTTCACCCAGTCGGCATCTCTTAAAGAAATCGCTTTTTGTACCGAGGCATGAACGGTGGCATGAGGGGCTTCAAGTAATTGATATGCTTTGGTATTTGAGAACGAATCATAGCCCGAGCCCTCATAATACCAGCGACCTAAACGACATTGATGATGGGTCACGGAGATAGCGTCAATCTCTTTGTCTCGATTGGTTGAATGGTCGAGTGCTAAGTAACCATTTTGTTTAAATATAATATGATCTGCTTTAGCTAAACAGCCAAATGCTCGGTCTTTTGCACAGGCCACCGCCGTCATAGTATCTCTTGAGCCATTGGAGAAAGTATCGAACTGTTCCTTAAATCCATTCACCATCTCATTAACTTCAGACGCAATGGCATTAGACTCTGAGGCTTGAGAAACCATCTCCTCTACTCGGTCACTAAAGGTGTTAATGGTCGCAGAGACATCGACAGCGGCTTCTTTGGTACGCCTAGATAGCGCTTTGACTTCGTCTGCAACAACGGCAAATCCTCGGCCTTGTTCGCCTGCTCTGGCTGCCTCAATGGCGGCATTTAGTGCTAATAGGTTGGTTTGATCAGCAATGTCGGTAATGATGGAGAGTGATTCTTTCACTCGGTCGCTGTCTTTTCCTAATTGATTAACGACGGTCGCGACTGAATTAATGGTAGTCGATATGTTGTCAAGCGCTTTAACCATCTCTCTGACAGAGGACTGGCTACTGTGAGCTGCATTACCGTTATCATTGGCAATAGTTTCAACTCTAGCCATCTCTTCTCCGATACGTATCAGATCATCTTGGGTTTGCCGTAGGTTATTAATGAGGTGGCTGGTATTGAGTGAGTGCAATTCGGAGTGGAGTTCATTTGCCACAAGTAGTTGCGAGCCTTTTTGCATCTCTGTAAGTGCTAGGTTGATGTTTTCAAGGGACTGTTTTAGCAGGCCGGGAAGCCCGCGGTGAAGTGCGGGCCGATCATATTGGCCTTTGGCCACATGTTTGAAGCATGAATCAACCTCTTTAAAGTAAGACTCAACCTTATCCAGAAAGTCATTTACTTCCCAAGCGACTTTGCCCACTTCACCTAGTCTGGCTGTTTTGGTGATTCTCAGATGAAAACGCCCCTGATTGGCGTTGTGCAGTGTTTCATAGATGGTCTTCAGAGCATCAATCGCATTATCGGTTCTTTGTAACAAACGAAATGCTATGTAGATACTGATAAGAGGCTGAAGTAACCACAGAAAGTTCATATCGTAGAGAAACATCACCAACAACGAACTCACCGTAGAGATTGCAACAAAGATAAAACAATATAAACGAATACGTTGATCTAAAAAGAGAGCGCCAGCGCTAATCCCGGATTTTTGGGGTTGTTTAATATTCATGAATTTTCCTCTTTATCTAAGCTGAGGACGAGAGAGGAGTAATCAGTTTTCATTGCGTTGAGTGTGTTGTTTAGATAAGCAAGCGAATGCGTCATTGCGTCTTTTGCACCGCTTTTTCTCTCTATTTCTAGCATGGCTTGGTAAATAGGTGTGATGGTATCAATCGCCAGTCGAGAAGGTTTACGACGGACGGAGTAGTACCCACGAAGTTGTCCTTGTGTGTCATAATCGGGTGTAACATTGGCAAAGACCCAATAGAAGCTACCGTCTTTACATAAGTTTTTAACGTAGACAAAAAACTCTTCTCCTGCGCTTAAGGTATCCCACATCATTTTAAATCCACCTCGAGGCATATCAGGGTGGCGAATAATATTGTGCTGAATACCCAAAAGCTCTGGCTCAGAATAGCCAGAAATAGACATGAAGGTACGATTGACGTAGGTGATGCGTCCTTTTGTATCGGTTTTACTAACGATAAATTCATCATTGGTAAGAGAGACTTCATGATCAATGGGTTTGATATTAGGCTTCATTGTTCACTCGCTTAGCGTGGTATCTCGATGATTTGAGTGCAAATTACTTGTTTGTCATTCTAGCAGAGAAGTAAAATTCTGCATGGTGGTCTATAGTCATAATCCCTTAATTTTTCATAAGGAGGGTTTTTTGCTTAGTTTTTTGATGTATAGCACGGATGGTTGCCATCTGTGTGATGTGGCAGAGCAACTTTTAATAGAGGTTTTGGATTGCACAAAGCATCAAGTTGATGTTGTCGATATTGCGTTTGACGATCAATTGCTTGAAAAATACGGAGCAACCATTCCGGTACTTATAGATGAAGCGTCCCAAGAGGCACTGTATTGGCCTTTTGATCAGGAGCAGTTAGAGCAGTTTGTGGATCGAGTGAGCGCTATAGGTTAAAGAGTAAACGTGTATTCTGAGTGGCTTTATCTATTAACAATTGAGTGGAGATGCCTTTAACTCTTGCAATCGTTGCCGCTATATGGGGTAGAAAGCTGGGCTCGTTCCTGCCTTTTTGGGGTTTAGGAGAAAGGCTTCTTGGTAATAAATAGGGTGCATCTGTTTCTAATAAGAGGCGATCATCGGGTATTTGCGACGTAAGCGCTAATAGCGAAAGTCCACGTCGTTCATCACACCCCCATCCTGTGATACCTATATATAGCCCCATATCTAAGTAACGGTACAGTGTCGATTTGTCGCCGGTAAAACAGTGCACTACTGCGCCCTTTAGTTGGGACAGGTAAGGATGGATGATTTCTATCAAATCATTTTCCGCTTCCCGCTCATGGAGAAACAAAGGCAAGTTCGTTTCAATTGCCAGCTGAACCTGTTTCTCAAATGCAAAACATTGCGCCTTTGCAGGTGAGAAGTTGCGGTTGTAATCGAGCCCTGTTTCTCCAATGGCTACGACGGCAGGGTGTTGAGCGAGTTCCTTAAGCACCGAATAGTCCCTTTCCTCAAAGTGACTCGCATCATGAGGATGTACGCCGACGGTAAAGCTCAAGTATTCAGGATAGTTGTCGCAAAGCCGTTGTGCTGACCTGACACTACTCACAGATGTCCCAGTGACGATTATACGCTCCAAGCCAGCGGCTTTGGCACGATCTATTACCTCGGGCAAGTCCGCATGAAAACGTTTGTCAGTTAAGTTAGCGCCGATATCAATCATGCTGGTTAATTGTAAGCCGGTGATTTTTTGGCGGACTTATCTGTCATCGCCAGCGCCGCAAGCTCTGTTTTATTAAATAAACTAGCGGGTTTCTTATCCAGAACATCATAAATAACGCTAAAGGCTAAAACGTTCTGCACATAATTACGCGTTTCATCAAAAGGAATTGTCTCTATCCACGCATCCAGAGGAAGGTCTCCGCGCGATTTTAACCACTGTTTAACTCGCCCAGGGCCTGCATTATAAGCTGCTGTCGCGTAAACACGGTTACCTTCAAAGGTATTTAGCATATCGGCAAGATAAGCGGTTCCTAACGATATGTTAGTCTTCGGTGTATAGAGCTGATCAGGGTGGGAGTAGCTAACCTCGAACTTTTTAGCAGTTTGTTTTGCAGTGGCTGGCATGAGTTGCATTAGCCCTCTGGCTCCGACTCGTGAGCGAGCTGTTTCTCGGAAGGCGCTTTCTTGACGGGCGATAGCCACAGCCCACGTGCGGTAAATACCCCGTTCTTGAGTCATCTCGGTGAAGAGTGATTGATGAGGCTTGGGGAAACGTATATCGAGATCATTCCATGCCTTGATGCGAGATGCCCCCCAAATGGCTTGGTCGTACCAGTGCCAGTCTTTGGCGATATGGGCAACGACGTGTTGATCCTCTTGGCTAAGCTGTTTTGTTAAAAATCGCCATTCTACCCGGGCGGCATATTCTAAATCTAATGCTAAGAGTTCTCGTATTCGCCGTAATGCAGGCAATGCTTTGAGGGCATTTTTACGCTCATCGGAAAAGCCCGCTGGCTGATGGTTTAAATAGAAAGGAGCAGCCGATTGCTCTGATGCTAAAAATCCATAGAAGCTGCGTTCTTTAACGACCTGACTATAATCGGGTGTGTAAGCGCCTGATGACTGGCGGTTTTTTGCGGTTTCACGCCAATAGAGCCAACGGCCCTCTTGTTGGAGTGCTTTGGGGAGTTTAGTAATCAGCTGTGATGTTGCTTTCCAATCTTGCTGGGAGAGGGCTAAACGAATACGCCATTCGGTGAGCTTAGGGTAACCGAAATCAGGGTCCAGCTTAGACAGCATCTCTTGTGCGTTACTTCTATAGCCTTTAGCGTAGCGCATGCCGAAATAGTGATCCATCTGATCTTTTTGATCAGCTGAAAAGGCGAGTTTACCGCGCAGTGTCAGCCACAGTTCAGCCGCTTGGTTAATCTCTTTTCGAGCGAGATTTCTGATGGCAATGTAGGCCAATGACGCGTGCTTAGGGTGAGTTCGAGAAAGCCGTTTATCATTTTTGATAATGGTTGGATCTTGAATAACAGCGTTTACAAAGGACGCTTGTTTCTTGCCTTCTGGGCCGAGGAATCGCTCTATATATCTACTCAGCGAGAAGTTTTTTTGCTCTACGGCATTCCAGTAACGGGTTAACGCGAACGAAGGTGATGGGTTACCAGCGCGCATCCAAGTTTCAAACAGAGAATCGCAGGCCTTATCAACTGAATTTCCGGATTGCCATAATTGTGTGGCTCGCTCAAATGCTTGTTTTTTTCTCCCTAGGCTAAGTTCAGCATTGGCGAGCTGACACTGATGATACTCCCCCGGTAGAGGGAGTCTCTGATAAGCATCTAAGTAGGCCTGCCATTGTGCAGATTTAAGTAAAAAATCGAGATGGGCTGCTTGCACATCATCGGCAAAAGGTGTGTCGAGATGTTGTTTGATAAACGCTGAGATTGTCTCAGTGCTTAGCGTCTCGATGTCTCGCTTGATTTGCCGAACGTGTAAGTAAGGTGCAAGAGGGTAGTCTGCTAATTGTGCTGTGAACTGATCCGCTAATGTATCTTGCTTTTGCTCAAATGCCGTTCTGGCCTTGATGTAGAGTTCACGCTCGGCCTTGGAGGCAAGTACAGAAGTAGAAGGAATTAATAAAGATAGGCCGATAAGGATCGTTAGGGAAAATCGCTTTTTCTTAAATAGCATGGTTCCGTCTGCCTTCTTGTCACTCGAATTATGCTTAAGTGTAATGCAGCATGAGTAAAAAGGTAAACCGCTGGCGTTTTTTATAGCCCTATCAGCTTTACTTTAGAGAGGAGTGAGCCTCCAGAGGTCTGATGCCCTCCATTAGACCTCTGAAGGTAAAGATAGAAACTGTGCTACTCGATGGAACGAAAGGTCAGTTATACCAAGGCGTATCTTTTTTTGCATATTAAAACTCCGACGTATGTTGCGAATATGGTCGATAGTAATAGCTACTCAAGTGTACTTAAATGAAGATTTTTTTGATTCACTATCAAATAAATTTAGATAAAACGATAGAATGCGCATGTGTGATTGATGAATAAGTGTTAACAGCACAGTGCTGTTAACACCATACTGTTAACGGTGAGCTAATGATGTTTATGAAATAACAACATCAGGAAAATAATCCTTTAATACCTGATTTTGAAACTCATCATTAAAACAGCTATTAATAATGATAATAAATCGCTCAAAATCCATATCTGGATTACTGGGTTGAATTTCGCTGACATCATGAAATATTTCATCATCTTTTAGGTGTAATATTTCTCCTGGGTTAAGTATTACTTCAGCTAAGGGAGAGGTTGACGTTTTCTTATCGTAGATATAGCTTTTTGCACCTTGTACGTTGTCCCGATTTATGACTAGAACACTTAAGTATTTACTGCCATCTTGGTGTACCCCTTGCCCTTGCAGTGGATCAATGATTCCTTTTCCTCTGATACCGTTAATCTGAAGTAAAATAGGCATATTGGCAGATATATCCCATAGGTTACGCCACGCTCTAACGAAGGATTTGACATCTTCTCTTTGTAAGAATGTGGTTTCTAGAGAGGGATAGTAGCGCAACCGGTTGGCCATAGTCTGAGCGTCATTGTATTGAGCGCCTTGAGCCATAGGGCAGTCTTTAAGCATTTTCATGTGATCATTTTCGTCGAAATAGATCCAAGACATACGCTTCCATCGGCACGCCACGTAGGGGTCGCGGGGAAGGTTTGGTAAGAAACTAGCCCAGGCTTTTATATCAATTGCATTATTGAGATCTGCGACGGCCCAGCTATTTTTAATTAACTGCTGATATACCGAAGGCTCCCAATAACTATAATAACTATTAAAAGTAGCAGGAAGTGATTTTGTTTGATTGAAGAAATGTGTTTTCATGATTGACTCCATTCTTATTTCATCCGAAGTAAACAGTGTGTTTACCGTAAAAGACGATGAAATGAGTGCAGGTAAGAGTCAATAAAAGAGGGGATTCCCTTCCCAGTTTATATTGGAAGCTCGGTCGTATATTTATTACGCTTCATTGAAATGAGTGTTCGAAACTTACGGACATTTTGGTCGGCGTATAAGACTTTCTCTGCAAAATATTGGAAGGCCTCCATATCAGGGACTGATACGATCAGAACAAAATCGACTTCTCCGGTGACCTGGTACGACTGCGTAACTTCCTGTGCCGCATTAACGCGTTTTATAAAGGCTTGGTTTAGATCAGCACGGTCTCGCTCCATTTCGACTTCTACAATCATGGTAATGCCGTTACTGGTTAGTGAGGGGTTAAGAATAGCGACCTCTTTGAGAATGACATGATTCTGTCGCAGCGTGCGAACGCGCTTCAGGCAGGCTGGCGGAGAAATCCCGACCTGCTCCGCTAAGCTCGCGTTCGTAAGGTGGCTGTTGGACTGAAGGATTCTTAGAATTCGACGGTCAATTTCATCAAGTTCCATGATGTGCTCTTGAGGTTCATAAAATTTTTATTTTCTCTGTAATAAGAAATTATATTTCAAATTGTATGGATTTTAGAAATTATAATAACAGCTTGCCTATTACTATATGCCAGTGCCGTCGCATACAACATCACACAATCGAGTAGGAGTTCATATTTATGCACACGTCTTTGCGGCGTTTTGGAAGTGAGTTGGGAGGTGACATTTGGCAGGTTTCGACAACACTATTTAGACTCATGATACCTACCATCATTGTCGTTAAAGTTTTGGAAGAGCTCGGCGCTGTCGATTATCTGGCAATCTTTCTTGGGCCTGTCATGGCTTGGGTTGGGCTTCCTGAATCGATGGGGCTGGTGTGGGCGACCACAATTTTAACGAACATCTATGCAGGCATGCTGGTCTTTTTTTATGTTCAGCAGACTGAGGTGCTGAGCGTCGCACAAGTTACTGTGCTATCGGTACTATTGCTACTTGCCCATGGTCTACCCGTGGAAGCGCGCATTGCTCAGCAGGCGGGGATCAGGCTTCGTGTCACTTTGTTGCTTCGCTTAGGAGGCGGCTTATTCCTAGGTTGGATTTTGCATCAGCTATATACCCAAATGAACTGGCTTCAAGAAACCAACCAATTGGTTTGGCAGCCACAGATACCAGAGGCAGGTTTATGGGCTTGGGGTGTCAGTCAAGTTAAAAGCTTGTTGATGATTCAGGTGATCATTATTGTGCTGTTAACGTGTTTGAAAGTACTCAAAATTTTAGGTATCGAGCGCTTAATTGGCTTTTTACTAAGGCCCATCCTGCGTTTTTTGGGTATCGGAAAAGAAGCAACGACGATTACGATTGTGGGCGTCACGTTGGGTCTATCTTTTGGTGGCGGGCTCTTGATTAAAGAAGCGAGGGCAGGACATGTGCCTCAGCAGGATATCTTTGCCTCAATGTGCCTGTTAGCGCTGTCCCACAGTATGATCGAGGATACTCTCTTAGTTATGGTACTCGGTGCGGACCTTTCGGGTGTCTTGTGGGCGAGATTAATATTCACGGTTGTTTTGATCGGTATCTTCACACGCATCACCGTACGTTGTTCTGGAACATTCTGGAAACGGCATCTGGTCAATCGAAACATCGAGCCATTGCTGCCAAACGAGCCTTCAAAAGCGGGATCATGCTGATTTAGCTATATTGCTTACGATGATTTGGTTAAAATGCGCGCTTGTTTTTCTATCTGAAAGAGCGTGCCATGCCCCTGATCCGTTTAGACAAGGCCTCTGTTGCCTTTGGTTCCCGCCCCTTACTAACTGATGCTGACCTGATTATTGAGCCGGGTGAGCGCATCGGTCTAGTGGGTTTAAACGGCGCAGGAAAGTCAACCTTGATGAAGGTGATCAATGGTCAGGTGCACTTGGATGGCGGCGAGCTGTGGATCGACCCCGCATGCCGTATTGCTGAGTTACCCCAGGCGTTGCCAGCGGCGGATGAACGTAAAGTATGGGATGTTGTGGCATCCGGCTTACAAGATGTTGTTCAGATGCGTGCAGCTTACGATGAACTTGCTACACGAACAGATGCAAAAGCGATGGCGGAGATGGAGCGCTTACAGCACCGTCTAGAAGCAGTCGACGGTTGGCATTTGGAACAAAAGGTAGAGCGTGTTTTAACCAAGTTAAACTTGAACGGTGATGTAAGTATGGCGTCACTGTCAGGTGGGTGGCGGCGTCGAGCTGCTTTGGGTGCAGCCTTAGTTCAAAACCCTGATCTTTTGCTCCTTGACGAGCCGACTAACCATTTGGACATCGAAACCATCGAATGGTTAGAGCAGCAGCTTATGGAGTTTCGAGGCGGCTTACTATTTGTTTCCCATGATAGGGCGTTGGTTGACCACTTATCGACGCGCATTATTGAGCTGGATCGTGGCCGTTTAACCTCATTTACTGGTAATTACACTAGTTATACTGAGCAAAAGCAGATTCTTTTGGAGCAGGAAGAGAAGCACAATGCGCTATTTGATAAACGCTTAGCGCAAGAAGAAGTATGGATTCGTCAGGGTATTAAAGCACGTCGAACCCGTAACGAAGGGCGTGTCCGTGCGTTAAAAGCGATGCGTAATGAGCGCTCTGAACGTTTAAATCGACAGGGCAAGGCAAGCTTTAATCTTGAAGAGGCGCAAAAATCCGGCAAGCTGGTGGCTGAACTAGAAAATGTCTCGGTGAGTTTTGGAGAGCACCAAGTGATCCGCAGCTTGACTGGCGCTATTCAGCGTGGTGATCGTATTGGTTTGATTGGCCCTAACGGTGCAGGCAAAAGTACATTACTGAAGCTGATTTTGGGCGAGTTAGAGCCAACCAGCGGTAAGATCAATCGCGGAACTAAACTAGAAGTCGCATACTTTGACCAGTTGAGGGGGCAGCTCGACCCTGAGAAAACGGTGATCGACAACATTTCCGAAGGACGAGGGTCGATTGAGATTAACGGTAACCGTCGTCACATTATTGGCTACTTACAAGACTTTTTGTTTTCCCCAGATCGAGCGCGGACGCCGGTCAAAGCACTGTCTGGCGGAGAGTGCAATCGTGTGTTACTTGCGCGTCTTTTTAGCCAACCGGCTAACTTACTGGTACTCGATGAGCCAACCAATGACCTAGATGTCGAAACACTGGAGTTACTGGAAGAGATTCTTTTGGACTACAAAGGCACGGTCCTACTTGTTAGCCATGATAGGGCATTCTTAGATAATGTAGTTACCAGTACGTTTGCATTTGAAGGGGATGGTGTTGTCGCCTCTTACGTGGGTGGCTATCAAGATTGGTTAAGGCAGCGCCCTGAACCTCAAAAAGCCAAAGCTGTGGGTAAAGGTGAAGCACCCAAAGCCGAAGTTAAAGCGCAAACGAAACCCGAAGCTGTAGTAACAGAGCAGAAAAACCCCAAACTCAGCTATAAGCTGCAAAGAGAGCTGGAGCAACTCCCCGCGTTACTGGAAGCGGCAGAAGCTGAGTTAGCAGCGCTTCAAGAAGAAACGGCTAATCCAGACTTTTACAGCAAAGAACATAGCTATGTAACGGAACGTCTGGCCGCGATGGCGGCACAAGAAAAGGTAGTTGAAGATTTGATGGAACGCTGGGTTGAGTTGGAAGCCATGTAGCCCACAGGCTACATGGCAGACAGAGCCTCAATAAGATCAATCTTCAGGCGCGTACACACGAATAGCTAACACATCGCAGGGCGCACCATGAAGAACGCTGTTAGCGGTTGAACCCAATAGCAGCGCCAAGCCATGTCGTCCATGGCTACCGACCACGATCAAGTCGCAGCCATTTTCTTCAGCGACACGATGGATCTCGGATTCGGTATGGCCAGTTAATACCTGCTGAGATTCAACAGGGTAACCGAGCTTTTCACAAAACAGCGCTAGCTTGCTGCGAGCATGCTCATCTAACTGGTTTTGTACGGTAGTCAGATCCATCGGAACATCACCGCCATATGCAAAACTCAAAGGCTCTATTACATGAATGACGGTTAATTGCGCCTGATTATTCGTCGCTATTGTGCGAGTCTTCTCGATAAGTTGGTCAGATTCCTCAGACAGGTCCACCGCGAGTAAAATTTTTGAATAAACAGCCATGAGAATCATCCTTATTTGTGGGTTATTTTCAGCTTAGCATAGCGTACTCTGTTAAACTCCCCTTATACCTAAAATAGGTGACGCATATCAAAAGGAAAGCGGCTCATGAAAGTGTTGATCATTGTTTTTGTCGTTCTTTCTTTGCTGGGGTCCGCGATGTGGATGATGCCGACGCAAAGAGAACGGTTCCAAGCGAAGCTTCGCCTAAAAGCTAGGGGAGAGGGGTTTCAAATCCAGCTAGTTCGCCTGACTGCTCCCAGAGGCAAAGGTGAAATGGAAGGTAATAGCCACAATGTACCTGCTTATCGTATCACCCGCAGCAATATTGATAAGAAAAAAGCCGAGCTACTCAAACCGTGGCAAATTTTTAAAGTTGATGCGATGGCTAACGAAGGCTTACCAGAAAAGTGGAGCTGGAAAATGGGTGAGCGAACTTTAAACAGCGACCAATTAGCCACCTTAAATCAAGTTATCGACATATTACCAGCTGATGTCATTGCGTTGGAGTCGACACCTGTACAGGTAACGGCATACTGGAAAGAGGGAAACGAGTCCGACTTATTAATCATTAAGCAAGCGCTAAACCAGCTGATCGAAGGAAAACTATGAACAAACCTTTACCGACTAAACCTACTTTAGAAACAGGTAAATACCAGCATTACAAGGGCAATGAATATGAGGTAATTGATCTGGCCCTGCACTCAGAAACCGAAGAGTGGGTGGTGGTGTATCGCCCCCTTTATGGTGAAGGATATTTGTGGGTTCGCCCTTACGAAATGTTCAGTGAAAAAGTGACCTTAGCTGATGGGAGTCAGGTTGAGCGGTTTGTAAAAGTCTAAAAGGAAGAATGAAGATTGCCGACTTCCCTCACATAAACTGTGTCCCAAAAAGGAAGCCGGCAGTGCAGAGATCAGGAGGCTATGGCATTAAATAACGCCACGACGCTCTTGGTCACGTTCAATAGATTCAAATAAGGCTTGGAAGTTCCCTTCGCCGAAACCTAAGTTTTCTTTACGTTGGATTAGCTCAATAAAAATAGGGCCAAACAGATTTTTTGTGAAAATTTGTAGTAAGTAACCCTTATCATCGCCATCCACTAATACTTGATGAGCTTTAATCTTTTCGCGATCTTCCGTGACATTTGGTACACGGTCGAACACTTCTTCATAGTAGTTGTCATGGATATCTAATGTATCAATAACGCTGCGATCTAGTTTGTCCAGAGAGGTGAGTAAGTCGTCCGAACGGAAGGCAATGTGCTGAACCCCAGGGCCATTATATTGATCCAAGTATTCATCTATTTGATTGTTGTTATCATCTTTGCCCTCATTGATAGGGATGCAGAAACTTCCATCTGGTGAGCGAAGTGCATAAGAGAGTAAAGCGGTTTTTTGTCCTTTAATGTCGAAGTATCTAACCTCTTCAAAGCCAAATACGTCTTTATAGAAGTTGGCCCATGTATCCATCGTACCTTTATAGACATTATTGGTCAGGTGGTCGATTTCAATAAAGCCCAGATTTTCGGATATAACCGGTGTTTCTAGTGCGATGAAATCATCATTATAGATTGAGCCTTTTGCGCCAAATTTGTCGATGAAGTAGATCAGACTGTCACCAATACCATAGATAGCAGGGTATGGAAGATCGGTTTTTGCTGGGTCTGCTGCTTTGGCGCCACGTTTAACTGCTTCTGCTAATGCCTCAGTGGCATTATCGACACGCCATCCCATTGAGCAGATTGCTGGCCCATGGCGGCGAGTAAACTCAGCAGAAAATCCTTCCTTTTCGTTGTTTAACAAGAAGTGGATATCATTCTGATTAAAATAGTAGATCTCTTTATCTTGGTGGCGTTTTAGTTTTGAAAAACCAAATGCAAAAAATACTTGCTCCATAAAGGCTAAGTCATGGCTCGCAAATTCGGTAAATTCAATACCTTGTAAACCGATAGGATTCTTCTCTGAACGCATGATATTTTCCTCTGTGCATTAGCCCGGCTAGGTTGGGTTGGGCGATTTTTATAATGTGGCGGATGCTTCAGCCAATAGTGTGTTCAAAGTATTCGGTTTGCTTGTTCAGAAAAAGCGGAATATTCTGTTAAAGATGATCAAATAAATCGATGGTGTTGTATGGCAGTTAGTTTAGAGTCGCTAAAAGTACTGAATGCAGTGGTCGAGACAGGGAGTTTTTCAAAAGCAGCTGAGGCTTTACATAAAACGCAGTCGTCTATTAGCTACCAAATCGGTAAGCTCGAGGAGCAATTAGGTACACAGGTATTTGATCGCAGCACTTATCGTGCTGAGCTAACCCCAGTGGGGCAGCGTATACTGGAAGAGGGCAAGCGTTTATTACAGCAGGCAGAATATGTATCCCGTTTAGTGAGTCAGTTTTCGGATGGTTGGGAACCTAAATTAGAACTGGTAGTGGATGGTATGCTACCGGTAGAGCCGGTATTGCAGGCTTTGAAGGAGATGTCTGAGCTTGAAATACCAACACGTATCCAGTTTCGAATTGAGTTTCTGGGGGGGGTGCAGCAGCGATTTGAACAACAGCAGGCGGACCTGATGTTGGTATTAGATTATAAAGCAGAGCCTAGTTTATCTGCGGTGTCTTTAGATAGCTTGGAGGCGGTGCTGGTGGTCGGTTGTGATCACCCACTTGCCGGTGTAGAGGGGCTCGATACTAGTGAGTTACTCCATCACGTGGAGCTGACCGTTCATGATTCTAGCTACAGTAGTGCTTATGGAGGCCCTCAAACGTTCGGGGGAGAGCGAGTCTTTTATCTAAGCGATTTCAAAACTAAAAAAGCGGCGTTATTACAGGGTTTAGGTTTTGGGTGGATGCCATTAGCTCAGGTACAAGAGGAGTTGAGCACCGGACGTTTGTGTGAAGTTTGCTATCAAGGCGGGTCACGCTATGTTTATTCACCTTTATTGGTCTGTCGAAAGCACGAAACATTAGGGCGAGCGGCTACGCTTCTGCATCAGAAGTTACAGAAATCTTTTAGTTAAGGTTATCGCTTAGAAATTTCTCGCATCAGGGAGCTAATATCTAGCCCCATCTCTTCCGCCATTTTGGAGATGTCGTTGCTGGTACGAGGTGGGACTTTGACGGCGGACTTTTGGCGCGCACGTTCCCACTTAACCTCTTCTATTTTTTTTTCCAGTTGCGTCTGGAATTGATCTAACTGCTCAATACTATACGACTGCAGTATTGATAGAAATTCGTCTTCGGTCATCTGTATATAAAACGCCTTTGTTAGAGTAACAAATGCTAAATAAAAGGTTGGTCGTCAGTGTATGGTCAGCTACCAGAACAAGTAGCATTTTACTATTCTAGCACAGGATTTGAATTTTACTTAATCACGGGTATGTTGAGCCCACAACCTTTTAAAACCAATCGAGTGATCAGTGCGGAAGCGGTGTCATAGTCTTTGTCATCCAGCTGTTGTTTGCCGGTTACCATACCTATTTGCCAATCAAAATCGGCATAAGTTTGGGTAGAAGCCCATATAGTGAATAAGAGATGGTGTGGATCGATTGCGTCCATTTTATCTTCAGCGATCCATTGATTGAGCCGAGCTGTACACTTTTCCGTTTGGCGCATCAGTTTTTTACGAATATCTTCAGGCAGATGGGGCGCGCCATGCATAATTTCGCTGGCAAATACTTTAGAGGCGTGAGGGTGCTCTTTAGAGATATCGATTTTGGTTTTGATATAGTGTTGTAGAGCCATAGCAGGGTCATCGTACAAGTCAAAGGGCTCGGATGCTTTTAGCAAGGGTTCAATGATAGATTCCAATACACAGCGGTAGAGGTTCTCTTTGCTCTGAAAGTAGTAATAAATATTGGGTTTAGGCAGGTTTACTTTTCTGGCTATGTCCATGATTTTTGTGGCGGCATAACCTTTATCCGCGAATTCTACCGCCGACGCCTTTAAAATAACTTCGCTGTTTTTTTCACGAATTCTGCTCATAATATTTAATATCTACTACGGTGTTTTAAAGAGCGGACATCCTATCTTTCTATGGGGACAGGCTCAAGGCGACAATAGGATAGTTGGCTCATCTTCTGGAAAAAAGTACTCATCACAGTTGTTGCCGATACCTGCGCGATCAATGACTAAAAATTCGTCTCCATCATGCAGCGCTAAGATAGGGTGGTGCCAAGTATCTCTATGATAATTTACACCTTGTTGCCCATTGGTTATAAAAGCTTTAACGGTTTCTGGGTGTGGGGAGTTTTCTTTTCCTTTCGGCGCGACGACGACTAAGAAGGAGACGCCTCCTAATGGCATAAATGCTTGGCTCCCTAAAGGATGCTTTTCTAACATCTTAATGGTGTGGGGCATTGTGAGCTTTTGGGCTCGGAATATGCTGATAATGCCTTCCCCTTGTTGATCCAACTGGATATTAGCCAGCTGATGAAAGCGTTGAGTTGATCCACTATTGATTGGGAAACTATCACGGTTTTCTGTTTCGATAACATCGCCGAAAGGAGCGAAGGCTTCTTGCGTGAGTGGCACGGGTTTCAGCTCAATCATATTGGCTCACCTTATGTCTTATTTAATTTGCCAAATACCCGCAAGCGGCTGACTCCACCATCGGGGAAGATATTTAGTTTGATATGGCTGACTTTGCCGAGCGGCTGAATTTCTGATTTGAAATGATGCTCCCTATCCATCTCAAGCTTTTGAGAAGGCAGTAACTCTTTCCAATATAAACTGCGAGTCGCAATTTGATCATCTGTACCGACTTCTACCAGAGCCGCTTGTATCGAACAGCGATCAGGGTAGTTGCCTTTAAAGTGATGCGTATCGACCAGGATATGAGTGACATCACAGGGATGAGCGAGGGCAACAATAACCCAGTCATTACCTGGGATTCTGCGCCGCGCTGTTTCCCAGCCATCACCCATATTAATGCCTCTGCCAGGGTTAAGAATGTTGCTCATTTTCCCGTAATGCTCATCGCTACAAGATAGTGCACGTGCTCCATTAAGTGCCGATGCAAAATCTAGCTCTAACCCTTCTTGGCTAGCACTCCAGTTGCGATAGGGTTTGCCGTATAAACGTAAGCGTGCAACACCTCCGTCAGGAAAAATATTTAGGCGTATGTGAGTCCAAGGGCGAGAATCGTCGACCGGGAACAGATTGTGGCTATCGCCGTTGAGGTTAACGGCATCCAGTAATGTTTCCCACTGGGTAGACTCGCTTGGTGCTTTATCCGGGGAGAAACATGCATCAATAGAGGCAGATGGGGGGTAGTTTCCTGTGAAGTAGGCGGTATCGATGTCCACGCCCTTGATAACTCCAGCAACACCGAGTTTTACGATGGCATAATCATAGCCTTCAAAGCGCTTTCTTCGCGATTCCCAGCCATCCATCCATTTTCCGTTATCATCATATACACCGTCTTTCCAAACGGGGGCTTCAGGCTGGAGCATGCGGTTCACATCGGCAAACCAGTCATCTGTCACAAACGTGGCCACACTCCCTAAACGTGCGTCCGCAAGGTTGATAAAGCGGGTAAAATCAATGTTCTTTTGCATATTTATTCTCACCAATTACAGCATTTCTAAGCGAAACAGAGCGATTTTATTAATTTCGTCTAGGGCTTGTTTAAATTCAGTGGGTTTATCGTTTTTTAGTCTAGATGCAAAGGCCTCTAGAATCTGAAAACGGTTGCTACCCTTGACTGCCTTTATAAATGGAAAGCCAAATTTTTCTTTGTAGGCAGTATTGAGCAGTGAAAAGCGCTTAAACTCTTCTGCACTGCATTCGTGAATACCCGCGCCCGCTTGCTCTTGAGTAGAGGAGGCTGTGAGCGTACCTTGAATCGCAGCTTTGCCGGCTAAATCCGGATGGGCATTGATTAAGGCCAGTTGTTGCTCATAAGAGGCGTTTAACAGAACTTCGCTCATTGTTCTGTGAACGATATGCAGATCATCAAACTGATCTACAGGGCCTTTATCATAGGTTGCGTCGGCTATCCAAGGGGAGTGTTCATAGATATCCGAGAAGCATTGCACAAAAGTCGCTTTATCCATCTGACTAGGTTTGATTGTGCGGAATTTCATGACTGCTGGCCCTGTGATGTGTAGGGGTGCTTATCGTACCAATGACGCGCAATATCTATTCGCCGGGCGTACCATACTTTGTCAAATTGTTGGGTATACTCGATAAAACGTTTTAGGGCAGCTATGCGTCCAGGCCGGCCAATTAAACGACAATGTAGGCCAATAGAGAGCATTTTCGGTGTGGTTTCGCCTTCTTCATAAAGCGTATCGAAGCTATCTTTTAGATATTGGTAAAACTGCTCACCGCTATTAAACCCTTGGGTTGTAGAGAAACGCATGTCGTTGGTGTCGAGTGTATAAGGAATAACTAAGTGGCCTTTCCCTTGGTTATCTAACCAATAGGGCAGATCATCATCATAGGCGTCTGAGTCATATAAAAAACCACCTTCCTCCATGACCAGTTGTCGGGTGTTTGGGCTGTTTCGGCCGGTATACCAACCCAGGGGTCTTTTTCCTGTGATTGATTCAAGAATTTGAATAGCCGTGTGAAGATGTTCTCGTTCCTCCTTTTTGGAGACGGGGTGATAATCAATCCAGCGGTAACCGTGGCTACAGATTTCATGTCCAGCGGCATCCATTGCTTTAATCACTTCTGGGTGGCGTTGAGCGGCCATGGCCACTGCGAAAATGGTTAATGGGATTTGATACTTTTTGAATAATGAGAGTATGCGCCATACGCCAGCACGGCTGCCATATTCATAGATCGACTCCATACTCATATGTCGAGCATGGGGGAAGGGGAGCGCACCAGGAATTTCAGACAAGAACGCTTCTGATTCCTGATCACCATGCAAAATACAACGCTCACCGCCTTCCTCGTAATTTAAGACGAATGAAAGTGCAATTTTGGCTTCATTGGGCCATTCAGGATGGGGAGGCTGGCCTCCATAACCAATAAGGTTGCGTTGATAGCTCATAATAACTTAACTCTAGAGTCAGGTTATTGTTGTATACAACCTTTTAGGGCAAAATTGAAGTCCAATCTACATCAATAGCACGCGCTTGTGGCAGCAAAAGAGGTGGTATTCATGGGCTACTTAACGACACATGTACTGGATACAGCCCATGGGTTACCGGGCAAAGGTATTTCAGTTGATCTTTATCGAATCGAAGGTGCAAACAAAACCTTGCTTCATTGTTGTATTACCAATGATGATGGCCGTACCGATACACCTGTTTTAGCCGAAGCGGAATTTGCTGTAGGTGAGTATGAACTGGTATTTTCGGTAGCGAGTTATTTTCGGAAGATAGGTGTGGTGTTACCCGATCCTGCCTTTATTGATGAGGTGGTAATTCGGTTTGGTATTGCGGACATAGAGACGCATTATCATGTTCCGTTATTGGTTTCCCCTTACGGGTATTCAACATACCGGGGTAGTTAATTAAAAGGTGACTAGCGTTGGTAAATCGTGTGTGTAAAAAATAGCCAACGGCCTTTTTTTGGGCGTGTAAGTGCGTTTTTTGTCAGGTTTTGCTGCTTAAATCGCTATTTTTTCTATTTTAGTCACCACCGCAGCCACCGCAGCAACCGGATGAATCTCCACTGCAACTGGAGCCACCACACCCCGATCCGCATCCGATATGGCCTGCACAATAAGTGTCATTTTTACCAGGTTCTTGAGATTGGCAATTGAGCGTGTAATTGAACCCGTCAGGAATCATGAGCTGCGAATCCATAGCAAAAAGCAACGGTAACTGTGTCGGTGACTTAGGCGGAATGTTCTCTCGTGAGCAGGAAATATTCCAAGCAGTTTTAATCCCTTTTTGAGCGAGAGTCGGGGATTTCATGGCTTCAGCAGGAGTGTGATGTAAAAACCTTCCCAGCGCTTTGTTACAGAAGTACTCGTATTTGCGTGTAAAAAGAATAAACTCGTGCCAAGCGACATCGACTACCTGTGAAGGCATCGAGACCATCCTATTTCCGGCGATATTACACAAGTGAAAGTATTCCCTGAGCCCCGCTATCACATAGTCCGCGTCTTGATCGGTTAGGTGGGGATACTTTTCGATTAACTTGCGAGCAATCGCTGGTGGAAATTGGTAGGTGTCTATTAACTGCTCCCGCCGTGACACAAGCCACTTTCGATAAGCTTTGTAAACCAGATAACTCATGACAGCGGCTAACGCTACAGAGATAAAAGCACCCATAAATTTCTCAAAATCCTTCTATTAAGTAAGGGCAAATGCCACCGCTGATTCGGCATGGATCGCAGTGGTATCGTATAATGGTAGGCAGCTGTCCTCATTCTGAATCAGCAAGCCAATTTCAGTACAACCAAGGATAACGGCTTCAGCCCCCTGTTGCTTGAGATTTTCGATAGCGTTTTGATAGAGCGCTCGTGATGCTAACGTTACTGTTCCACAACAAAGCTCATCGTAGATAATACGGTTTATTTCGACTTGTTCAATGAGACTGGGTGTGATGACCTCGTTAACCCCTAAGTTAATCAGCCGTGATGAATAGAAACTTTCCTGCATCGTAAAACGTGTACCTAAGAGCCCAATACGCTGTACACCATCATCTAAAAGTGCTTTCGCTGTTGCATCGGCAATGTGAAGTAGAGGAATGCCGATTGCGCTAGTAATTTCATCAGCGACTTTATGCATGGTGTTTGTTGCTATAAGTAAGCAGTCAGCACCCGCTGCTTCGACTTGTTTGGCGGCGTGCGCTAATAAAATGGCCGCGTCTTCCCATTTACCTTCGGCTTGTAGTACTTCTATTTCGGCAAAATCCACGCTAACCAGTACAATCTTGGCAGAATGTAACCCTCCCAATTTAGCCTTTATTCCTTGGTTGATAGCCGCGTAGTAACTTTGCGTTGACTCCCAACTCATACCACCGAGTATTCCAATTGTTTTCATGGTACCTCCTTTCAATATCGTTAAATGTCGGTGTTATCAAAGACTAAATGAATACGTCGATTGCGCTTGCCTTTATTCTCTATTTTACTGATGCGCACGGGGCCAATTTCACGCGTGTTCTTTACATGGGTGCCGCCGCAGGGCTGTAAATCGATTCCTTCTATTTTGATGAGCCTAACGGTACCGCTACCCCTAGGTGGCTGGACTGAGAGCGTCCTGACCAAGTCTGGTTGCTGATCTAGCTCGGCTTCTGAAATACTTAATGACATAACTTCAGAACCTGTGCAGATGAGCTGATTGATCTGCTGGGTTAATACTTCTTTATCGAGTTTATGATCACCTAAGTCGAAATCGAGTCGGCTTTTCCCTACGCCAACAGAACCGCCGGTAACGCCTTTAGGAACAAGTGAGCAAAGTAAGTGCAGGCAGGTGTGCATCCGCATGAGCGAGTAACGACGTTCCCAATCGAGCTTTTGGTGAATAGCATCGCCTACATTAGGTAATGGGTGATTGGCTTCAAGAAAAAGTAAAGTCTGGTTGGCTTCACTTTTTTGTGTGTCAATGACTCGAAGCTCGCCTACGGGTGATTCGATCCAGCCTGTGTCTCCTGGTTGACCTCCACCTTGTGGATAGAAAAGAGTTTGATTTAATTCTATGTAAGGTCGTCCTTCGAACTCACCTACAGAGGTTATGATCCCTTCCGCTTCGGCTAAGTAGCTTTCTTCAAGAAAAAGTCGCTTTGTCATAAGGATTCCTTAATTGTATGGATTCAATTTATTGTTTTGACTAAAGTAAGCGAGCAATTCATCATATTAACTCTATTTTTTAGGTCAATATTTTTATTGTTATGGTGACAATTTGGACCCCTGATCTTAGTCGCTACCAAGGGGCGCGATACAAAGCGTTAGCTGAAGCTATTTCTAAAGATATATTGAGTGGTGTTTTATCGCCTGATGAAAAACTGCCCCCGCAACGCCGGTTGGCTGATGCTTTGGGCGTGACGGTGGGAACTGTCACGCGGGGGTACGCTGAAGCGGAGCGGCGTGGTTTAGTGAATGCCAGAGTTGGTAGCGGGACTTATGTGCGTCGTAGTGGTGATCAATTGATGGGCGATTATCTGATCACCGATAAACCCAGTGGATTTATCGACCTTACGGTGAGTTTGCCTGTTGATGTTGGACAGCACTCTCTACTTGCAAACACACTGCAGGAGCTACATCAACAACCTGAACTATTATCCCGGTTACTGGGGTACCACCCTGAAGGAGGGTTTTCCCATCATAGGGAAATAGCGGCGCAGTGGCTAAGTTACGATGATTTTATGCCGAGTGCTGATTGTCTGACGCTCTGTAATGGCGGCCAGCAGGCGATTCAATTAGCGCTGATGTCTGTTTGCCAGCCGGGAGATACGTTACTTGCAGAAGGCGTTGCGTATCCGGGATTGAAGGTGTTGGCGCGACAGCTGAAATTGAAAATTATACCGTTATCTATTGATCATGAGGGTATGCTGACTGAGTCGATTGATGGATTGTGTCGGCAGTATAGTCCGAGGCTGATCTATTGCACACCAACTCAGCATAACCCAACCAACACAAGACTATCGAAGGCCCGACGCGAATCCCTAGTTCAAGCAGCACAACGTCATCAATTACTAATAATTGAAGATGAGGTCTCTGCTGTGCTGGCAGAGCAGAGGGACTTACCCTTAGCGGCGATGCTTCCTGATCAGACTTTTTATATCAGTAGCTGCTCAAAAAGCATGGCGGGTGGATTGAGGGTGGGCTTTTTAGTTTCACCGCCAGCTTATCACTGTAAGGTGTCAGCTTGGTTGCGTGCGAGCTGTTGGATGGCTGCCCCGCTAATGGTTGAAATAGCGTGCCGTTGGATTAAGCAAGGGTATGCGGACAAATTATTAAATCAGCAAAAGAAAAAGTTGAGGGAGCGATTCCTTATCGTAAAAACGTTATTGGCGGGGTTGGAGTTTCATGCCAGAGCGGATAGTTTTTTTGTCTGGTTATCCTTGCCGGATCATTGGCGCGCCTTGGATTTTGTCCGAGCAGTTGAAAAGCAAAAGATTATGATTACCGCTGCAGAGAGTTTTGCGGTTGCTAATTATGCCGCTCCGCAGGCGGTTCGCATCTGTATCAGTGCTGCAGAAAATAATGAGGTGTTAAGCAAGGCTTTGTTGTCTATCAAAGCATTGGCGCTCTCTTCGCCCGACACTGAGTATTCTCTATTTTAGAAGGCAGCCCGGTAGGGCTGCTTCTTACTATTATCGGTTTTGGGTGATAAAGCGGGTTTCTTTTGTTGCAGTTAAGCCATCATCAGAAAAAGTAAACTCAATCGGCGTTCCCGAGGCAGCCCTATGCTCAGTACATACCTGATAAGGAATCCAGTATCCATATTGTTCTTTAGAGAGTACAGGTATCCCTTCTAATCGGATATTTGGAATACCCGTTGCAGTCACGGTTAGGCTTTGAATGGCTGCATTAAACGGCTCCGCTTTGATGAGGTAACGATTACATACCGTGTCGTCATCCGGCTGATAGAATAGTGCGCCGCGATCTCGGCGTATCTCTACTAGGATGTCAGTTTTTTGCGTAAAGCCGAATAAAGTGGCACCTGTTGCTGCGAGTAATACGAATAAATACCCAATTAGGCGAGGCCGCCAAGTAGGGCTGTTCTGTTTATTGAGCTGGGCATCAGATGTGAAACGAATCAGACCACGAGGCCGTTTTAATTTATCCATCACTTGGTCACAGGCATCAATGCAAGCCCCACAGTCAATACAGGCGGCTTGCAGACCGTGTCGAATATCAATACCTGTTGGGCACACTTGAACACAGAGGTTACAGTCTACACAGTCCCCCGTTGTGCCATCACTACAGCGTAGGTGGCCGCGGGGCTCTCCGCGTCGACGGTCATAACTAACGGTGCGGGTATGATCGTCAAACATCACGCCTTGGAATCGAGAGTAGGGGCATGCGTGTAAACAAATTTTCTCCCTGACTAAGCCAGCATTAGCATAGGTAAGGGCTGTCATGATCGTGATCCAGCCTATAACAGCAGAGCTCGCACTCAAGCTTAATAGCGCTTCGAGAAGCTCACGAATTGGGATGAAATAGCCGGTAAAAGTGATGGCAGTTAACAGAGCTACGCTAATCCATAAACTATGTTTTGCGATGCGCCGTATTAGCTTGCCACTTGTCATCGGTTGGCTGTCTTGCTTTGCTCTGAGGCTAGCATGTCCTTCTGTCCAGTTTTCTATGCGAATAAAAACCCATGTCCAGATACTTTGTGGGCACGCAAACCCACACCACACTCGCCCCCAAGCAACTGCCATAAAGAACAGCAAGCTTGCACCCGCAATCATGATGCCTGCTAAGAGCGGGAGGTCATGCCAAGAAAGCGAGCTACCAAAAAGATGAATACTGCGTTGGCTAAAATCAAAAAGTAGCCAAGGTTTATCGCCAACTTCTATCCATACTAGGGCAAAATAGGCGAAAAGAAGTGGCCAGCTGATAAGCCTTCGGAGTTGTTGAAAGCGCCCTTCCGTGAGACGGACATGTATTTTCTCGTCCTTTGAAAATGGCATCACTTCGATCTGTTCTACAGGAATCTGCTGCATTAGGCACCACGTTGACACATTACGTTTTATTGAGGTTGAAGCTTAAATAGGAATGATGGGTGGGAACAGGTATAAAAAAATTATATAAAATAGGTACAGATTGTCATGGGCTCATAAATTGATCTCAGTCGTTACAGGTGAATATGATGGGAAGTGAATACCGATACCGCCAGTTAGAGGCGTGGCTAATTGAAGGGATTCAAAAAAAACGCTGGAATAAGGGTGAGCGATTACCCTCGATCCGATCACTTTGTGCAGATAAATCCTTATCAAAAGCTACGGTTCTACATGCTTACCAGCGATTGGAAGCGAATGGACTAATTGAAGCACGCCCAAAATCAGGTTACTTTGTGTGTGCTAGTCGTCCTGACAGACCGTTACCTGAAACTCGGTCACCTGTATCAGCACCTGTGCCTGTATCTGTGAGTGATGTTGTCATGGATGTTATGACACGAGGCGCTGCCTTTGATCTGCTGCCAGAACGGCAGCAGCGTGAAGATAACAGCCATGTCGTTCAATTGCTCAACCGCCATATCGGAAGAGCCTTGCGTTTACAAAGAGGGGCTTCTCATCAATATTATGATGAGCCGGCTGGACATGTCGAGCTACGGGAGTTAATCGCCCAACGTTACAGCCGCTTGAACTGTAACTTAACGACTGACGAGCTGTGTATTACGGCGGGATGCCAACAAGCCCTATTTCTGGCGCTGATGGCCACGTGCCAAGTGGGAGATACCGTGGCAGTCGAATCCCCTGGTTTTTATGGTGTTTTTCAATTGCTGGAACAGCTGGGGTTGAAAGCGTTGGAGATACCCAGTTCGGCGGCAGATGGCCTACAAACCCAAGTATTAGCTGAGGCGTTAACGCGATGGAAAATTAAAGCATGCGTAGTGACGCCAGCGTTTGCTACGCCTTCCGGTGCAACGTTAAAGCACTCTGCGCGAGAAGAGCTGATTCATCTGGCTAATATGCATGACTTTGCGGTGATCGAAGATGACATTTATGGTGATCTGGGATTCTTTACGCGTCCTGAGCCCTTAAAAGCATTGGATACAGAAGATCGGGTCATTCTGTGCAGTTCTTTGTCAAAAAACCTGTCTAGGGACATTCGCATCGGCTGGATATCTGCGGCCCGTTGGCATGGTAAAGTGAAGCACCTCAAGCTGGTTACGATGTTAGCCAGTAGCCGGTTTGTCCAGCAAGGAGTGGTCAGTTTTTTTAAAGACGGCGCCTATGATGCGCATCTGCGAAAACAGCGGGAGGTACTTCGCTATAACTGTGATCAATTAGTGAACTACCTCAATGAACATTGGCCATCGGATATAAAACTATCAGTTCCTGAAGGTGGTCTAGCGCTGTGGCTTCAATTGCCAGATAATCTGAATACGTTGGCACACTATAATGAGGCTCTCAAAGAAGGTATCGTCATTACACCAGGGGCGTTATTTTCGGCAGCTGATCATTATCATCATTGCATCCGTTTAAGTTTTGCTCACCCGATCACCCAAACCAGAGAGGCCGCTTTATTTCGATTAGGTAAGCTGTTTTTTAAGCGGTAGCCTATTGTTGATCACGTATTTTATCCATGGAAAAAGGTATGGGTGTGTTTATGTGGATTTGTGTATCGGAAATACATGCACCATAGGCCAGTACTTCAACGCCGTGGTTAATCGCTTCCTCTAGGGTGTCTGTATAGATAGGGTCAATGAGCCAGTTGGGTTTGACCGAAGATATACCGGTATGGGCTACATTAAAAAAGAGTACGGCACGTGCCCCCTGTGATTTCATCTCCATGAGTTCGCGAAGGTGTTTGGTGCCACGGGTAGTTACTGCATCTGGGAAGCTACCTCGATTATTCTCTTCCAGCAGAGTGACATTTTTTACTTCTACATAGCAGTCGGGTTTCCCCTCGGCTGATAGCAGAATATCAATCCGACTGTTCTCTTGGCCATACTTACATTCTGTTTTCAGGGTTTCATAATGCGCTAGTTCAGGAATACTTCCTGCGAGAATCGCTTCTTTGACAAGATGATTGGCGCGCCCTGTATTGATACAAGCTAGATAGCGGGACTCGACTTCGACCAACTCCCAAGTGTAGCGCAATTTTCGCTTGGGATTATTTGCATCATAAATCCAAACGCGGCTACCTGGGTCGCAGCAGTTCTTCATTGATCCTGTATTAGGGCAATGTGCGGTAATCACTTCGCCACTGGCTAGTTCGATATCGGCCAAAAATCGCTTATAGCGTTTGATCAACGTGCCTTGAATAAGCGATGGAGTATAGCGCATCAGTGGTGTCTCGGTCGGGTATAGATGTAGGGAATCCTGCCATATATCCATTCAAAACACAGCCCGAAATAAAAGTGATTACAGCCTCGGCGGTTTTTCTGGCAAACTTGGGCCATTGTATGCAGTTTAATGGTAGGAATAAAAGCGTTATGACAACAGCAAAGTTTGCCAATGATGCAGAAGTAATTGAATTTGCTCGTACTAATACTCCCTATTTTACGTCAGGTGAGACGCCCAATGTTGAAGAGATCGGTGATGGGAATATCAACTTTGTTTATCGAGTCAAGGATAGTAAAGACAGCGTTATCGTGAAACAGGCATTACCTTATGTGCGTATTATTGGTGAAGGTTGGCCGCTTTCTCTGGATCGCATACGCATAGAAGCATCAACACTTAAAACAGAGGGACAGTGGGCAGAGGCCTACGTCCCTAAAGTGTATTGTTTTGATGAGCAACAATCTGCCGTTATTATGGAAGATATTGGTGATCATGATAACTTGCGTCATGCATTGATCGCGAGAAAACCGCTGCCGGCGTTAGGAAGACACCTGGGAGAATTTTTGGCAGAGACCTTGTTCCATACGTCTGATTTTTATTTGGATACTTATCAGAAGAAAGCCGCTGTTGCTAACAATATCAATCCTGATCTTTGCAAAATTACCGAAGAACTTTTCTTTTGGGACCCATTCTGCGATCACGAGCGTAACGCGATCAATCCGGCAGTGCGCCCTGTCGCCGAAGCGATTTGGCAAGATGAGGCACTCAAGATCGAAGTGGCTAAGCTCAAATATCATTTTATGACCGATGCCCAGGCGCTCTTACATGGAGATCTTCATTCAGGATCTGTTTTTGTTACCGAAACGAGTACCAAAGTCATCGATCCTGAATTCGCGTTTTATGGGCCGATGAGTTTTGATATCGGGTCTGTGATTGGCAATCTGTTACTGAATTTTGCAGGTCAGGTAGGTCTAGAAGGTGATACCGAACAGAAGCGAGCATATCAAATGTATCTATTGGATACGATTGAGACACTGTGGCACACCTTTGAAGCGAATTTCCTCGACAATGTAAAATCTAAGTGTCAGGACCCAGTATTCAACGCGCCAGGCTTTGCACAGGCATTTATTGGTCATGTTTGGCATGAAAGTTTGGGTTATGCCGGTACGGAGATGATCCGAAGAACCATAGGCCTTGCGCATGTTGCTGATCTGGATTCCATCGAAGATGAGCAAATCAGATCGGTATCAGAAGGTTTGGCGTTGAGTGTTGGCGTTACTTTGATTAAACAGCGCCACGAGATACGTTCACCGCAGGTATTACGGGCTGTTATACAAGCAGCCGAATAACCTACAAACAGATCAGGGAGAAGGATATTGGAATCGCGCAGGCAGATCCTGAACTGGCACCAACAAGGAAAGCTAAAAGGAGAGTTAGACTCCTCACTCAATACCATTAGGCATAGCGGTGAAGCTTGGTATCGCTTTATTAGCCAGTTCCTCCTTTTTACAGGAGCCTTAGCGGCGGCTGCAGGTGTTATTTTTTTCTTTGCGTTTAATTGGGAAGCGATGGGGCGTTTGCTCAAGTTCGCGCTCTTAGAAAGCGCTATGATATTGGCTGTGTTGTTATATAGCCGTCTTGATAGCCGTAGACGCTCTTCATCCGTTACCGTGTTAGGCATGGCGTTGTTGACCGGTGCTTTGCTGGCATTAACCGGACAAACCTATCAAACCGGAGCTGACCCTTGGGAGCTCTTTGCAGTCTGGGCTGCGATGATAACCCCATGGGTGATAATGGCGCAAAGCTCCTCTTTATGGCTACTTTGGGTCAGCTTATTGAATTTATCATTGCTGCTTTACCTGAATACCTTTAGAGGTTTGTTGGGCTTTTTATTTCGAGAAGAAGAGTGGCTGTGGCTGTTTAGCAGCTTGAATACCTTGATTATGTTGGGGTTGGAGTGGATATCTAGACCAACCATCGCAGATAAGGGAGTACCTTATCTTGCAAACAGAATCGCAGCGCAATTGGCGACTCTATTAGCGGGTTGCTCCGTTACTTGGCTGGCAATTTGGTCAATATTAGGTGATGTCAGTGGTTTTGGGCTGCTTGTTTGGATCGTTTGGATGGCTGGATGCTTTTACCTCTACCGCTATTTAATGAAAGACCTTGTCATTCTGTCAGGTTGGGTATTGAGTGGCATTATTATCACCAGTTGTTTACTAGGAAAACTCTTTGAAGATACCTTGGATGAAGGCATCTTTCTTCTGATTAGTTTTGTCATTATCGGTTTATCGACAGCCGGTGGACTTTGGTTAAAGCGTTTGGTGACAGAGTCGGAAGCAGGGACAGAAGCTGCTCAGGAGACTTCGTCATGAATGAAGCGAGAAAGCAGTTATGGGCAGAGCTATCACAACAGCAATTGGTGCATGGTGATATGCCAGCTTTAGAAACCGAATATGTGCCTTGGTATATTGCACTTATGCAAGGGTTTGCTGGCTGGATTGCTGCACTGTTTATGCTTGGTTTTGTGGGCTCGATCTTTGGATGGCTGTTTCGGTTTGATAATGAAGTATCACTCATCTCGGTTGGCTTGATCTGTTGCACGGGAGCTTACTTACTCTTTCGAACACGCACCGGCAGCGTATTTTTTGGTCAAGTAGGGTTAGCCGTCAGCCTATGTGGGCAGATGATGGTGGCTTGGGGGTTATTTGACTGGTTACCAATAAGAGATGCTTTGCCGTTCTTTCTGCTAGCTGTTTTTCAGATTTTACTAACCCTTGTGATGCCAAACTTTATACACCGATTGCTCACGGGCTGGTTTGCACTCATTGCACTCTTTTGGGGGCTGGATCTGCTTGGGCTCTTTGGGTTAGGAGCTGCCATATGCAGCGTATTGTTTGTACTGGTTTGGATAAACGATAGGTCATGGAAAGGGTTTCAACCCGTTTGGGAGCCGGTCGGTTATAGCTTAGCGTTGGCGTTGGTGCAGTTTAATGGGCATTTGATTCTTGGAAACCCGTTGCTTGATAGGTTTGATGAGCAATCGGATTCTATATGGTGGCATTTATCTCCGTGGTTGGCTATGGCCATGGTGGGTTTATCAACGATCTTGTTATTACAGGATATTATTAAGCAATATGGCGTGTCTTTATCGAGCCTTATCGGACGCTTGATCCTGATCGGCGGTGTTTTGATCTTTATCTCTGGGCAGATATCGACGGGTGTCAGCAGTGCCTTATTAATCTTGTTGGTAGGGTTTGCTTACCAGCGGCGAGTCTTGACGGCGCTTGGTTTGGTTGCACTACTCTCCTTTGTTTCTTGGTACTACTACAACTTGGCGACAACGCTCTTGATAAAGTCCTTTATCCTTATGGGGACGGGTGTTGCCTTATTACTAATACGTTTAGGCGTTCGTTATATATTGAGTCAAAAGAACGTTACCAATGCTGCTACATCCCATGATGGTTTAGGCGAAACGCTGTTTAATTTCGCGCCCATGAACCGACTCAAATGGGCGGTTGTTGCAATGATGATTCTTATCCTAGCCGCTGTGAACACCACGATCTTTAAGAAAGAAAATCTGCTGGCAACGGGCGAAACGGTATTGCTTGAGTTGGCTCCGGTTGATCCGCGTTCTTTGATGCAGGGCGATTATATGCGATTACGTTTTGCTATCGAACGGGAGTTCCAGCAGGAAGTCCCTAAAGAGAATCATGATGGCCATGTGTTGGTCGATCTTGATAAAAACAGGGTGGGCCGGTTTGTTGGTATCTACCGTGGTGAGCCGCTAGGTGCTCAGCAAGCCAAGCTTGAGTATCGAATGAGAGAAGGCGATATTAAATTTGCGACCAATGCTTTCTTCTTTCAAGAGGGGAAAGCATCCGTCTACGAAGAGGCTAAATACGGTGAATTTGCAGTCTCGGACAGCGGAGAACTTTTATTGCACCGCTTAAGAGATGATGCATATCAGAGATTGGGTGAAAACCAGCCGTGATCCAGAATTGTGTCAATCTAATGAAGAGTTTTAACATGACTGGTAACCCTGTCGTGAAGTCGCTAGAGTACTCAGCTGATTTAAAAGGAGAACATTGCTAGATCATGAGTAAAGTAACCGGCCCAGCACGCTTTTATTATGCGACGCTCTATTCTATCAAAGGGGTAAAAGCGGCTTTTCGGCATGAACCCGCTTTCCAGTATGAAGTTTACGGATTTGCGGTATTATTTCCGCTCTCTTTTTGGGTTGCGCAAACAGCGACTCAGTGGGCACTGCTCGTCGGTTGCTGCTTACTGGTGTTGATTTTGGAGTTGCTGAACTCGGCCATTGAAGCAGTAGTCGATAGAGCCGGGACTGAGTTTAATGAGCTAGCAGGGCGGGCAAAAGACTTAGGCTCAGCCGCTGTATTTTTTGGTTTGATTATCACCGCGATGGTTTGGGGCGGCATTATCATCGATAATGGCGGATTGTAGCTGGGCACTACCAGTCATCGCCCAGCCCAAAATGCTATAACAAAAGACAGTATAGAGTTCCTACGACTTTACCGCAGAAAACAGGTAAAATGCGCGCCTTTACTATAACTAAGTAACTTTGCCCTGCGGAACTTCAGAATATGATACGTCTCTCAAACATCAAATTACCTTTAGATCATAGCGAAGATGACTTAAAACAAGCTGTCTTAGCGATGTTATCTATAAAGCCCGAGCAGCTGGCGGATATTCATGTACACCGCCGAGGGTATGATGCACGGAAAAAGACAAACATCTTTTTGATCTATACCCTAGATGTTGAGACCACAAATAATGAGGCGTTGCTCGATCAGTTTGCTGATAGCCAGCTGATTAAAGCCACGCCCGATATGGCCTATAAGTTTGTAGCGCAAGCGCCAGAAGGCCTGACGGAACGGCCTATTGTTATAGGGTTCGGGCCCTGTGGGTTGTTAATGGGGCTCGTACTGGCACAAATGGGTTATAAGCCTATTATTCTGGAGCGTGGTAAAGAGGTACGCCAGCGTACTAAAGACACGTTTGGCTTCTGGCGCCAGAAAGTATTGAACACCGAATCCAACGTGCAGTTTGGTGAGGGTGGGGCCGGTACGTTCTCGGATGGCAAACTTTACACCCAAGTCAAAGATCCAAACCACTACAGTCGTAAGGTATTAGAAGAGTTTGTCGCAGCGGGTGCGCCTGAAGAGATCATGTTTGTCAGTAAACCCCACATTGGTACTTTCCGCTTGGTCTCCATGGTAGAGAAGATACGGGCGAAAATTATCGAGATGGGTGGTGAGATTCGCTTTGAGTCGCGAGTCGATGATCTGCATATCGAGGATGGTCAGATCACTGGCCTCACGCTATCCAATGGTGAGCAGCTACACTCCCGGCATATTGCGCTAGCGGTAGGGCATAGTGCAAGGGATACCTTTCAGATGCTTTTTGAAAAACAGGTGTATATGGAAGCGAAGCCTTTCTCGATAGGTTTCCGTATTGAGCACCAACAATCCGCCATTGATGAAGCACGTTTTGGCCCTAATGCTGGCCATCCTATTTTGGGTGCGGCGGATTATAAGCTGGTTCATCATTGTAAAAATGGTCGCTCTGTATACAGTTTCTGTATGTGCCCAGGTGGTACGGTTGTGGCTGCAACCTCAGAGGAGAAACGTGTTGTCACCAATGGCATGAGCCAATACTCCCGAAGCGAGCGAAATGCTAATAGTGCGATCGTCGTGGGTATCGACCCTAACGATTATCCGGGTGGCCCACTGGCCGGTATCGATTTTCAACGAGAGTTGGAAAGTAATGCCTACCTATTAGGTGGCGAGAATTATGACGCCCCTGCCCAACGTGTGGGTGACTTCTTAAAAGGGCAACCTTCTGATGCACTGGGTGTCGTCGAACCCTCATTTAAGCCGGGTATTAAATTAACAGACTTATCGAAGGCTTTACCTGACTTCTGTATCGAAGCGATTCGTGAGGCAATACCGGCATTTAACCGAAAAATCAAAGGTTTTGCTTTAGAAGATGCTTTACTGACCGGCGTGGAAACCCGAACTTCATCCCCTCTGAATATCAAACGTGGTGATGATTATCAGAGCATAAACGTACGTGGTTTATACCCTGCGGGTGAAGGTGCAGGCTATGCCGGTGGCATTATGTCAGCGGCGATTGATGGCATTCGTGTTGCCGAAGCCATCGCCTTGGATATGAAGCCCTAATCAGCGCTGATTAGATTATGACTCTTTTTGGATCAATAGCCGTGCTATACCTCTAAAGGTATAATGGCTGTTTAATTTCGTTCATACGTAAGCTTTGGCAGGAACATAATGACAGTACGTACTCGCGTTGCGCCTTCACCAACCGGCGATCCGCATGTAGGCACCGCCTATATTGCACTTTTCAATCTGGCCTTTGCGCGCCAACATGGCGGGCAATTTATCTTGCGTATCGAGGATACCGACCAGACGCGTAGTACGTCAGAATCTGAACAAAAGATCCTCGACTCACTCCGTTGGTTAGGCCTTGAGTGGGATGAAGGCCCCGATGTCGGTGGCCCCCATGGCCCTTATCGCCAAAGTGAGCGCAAAGATATGTATGCTCAGTACGCTCATGAACTGGTCGAGAAAGGCTTCGCATTTCATTGTTATCGAACCTCTGAAGAGTTGGATGAGCTGCGTGAAGCTCGTCGTGCAGCGGGTGGCCACACAGCACTAAAACAGAGCGACCTTGCACTGCCCGCAGAGGAAGTGGAAAAACGTAAAGCTGCCGGTGCGCCTTATGTTATTCGTATGGTTGTCCCCGAAGGTGAAGGTGTATGCGTGGTGGATGATTTGCTACGTGGGCCTATCGAGCTGGAGTGGGGCATGGTCGATGCGCAGATCCTGCTGAAATCCGATGGTATGCCAACCTACCACTTAGCCAACGTCGTGGATGATCACCTCATGGAGATCACACATGTTATTCGTGGCGAAGAGTGGATCAACTCCGCACCCAAGCACAAACTACTGTATCAATACTTCGGCTGGGATATGCCAACGCTGTGCCATATGCCACTATTGCGTAACCCCGATAAATCTAAACTATCCAAACGTAAGAACCCAACCAGTATTCTTTACTACCAGCGTATGGGTTACATGGCTGAAGCGTTGCTTAACTATCTGGGCCGTATGGGTTGGTCGATGCCTGATGACAGCGAAAAATTCAGCCGTGACGAGATGTTCGCCAACTTTGATATACAGCGTGTATCACTGGGTGGACCTGTGTTTGATCAGGAAAAACTGAGCTGGCTCAATGGCTTGTGGCTGCGTGAAAACTTAACCCATGAGCAGTTTGCGGCCAAATTCCAAGAGTGGGCGCTTAACCCCGAATACCTGATGCAGATCGTGCCGCTCATTCAACAGCGTGTTGAGAAATTCTCCGATGTGGCGCCTTTGGCGGGATTCTTTTTATCAGGAATGTTGCCGATAAAAGAATCAGACTTTGAGCACAAAAGTGTCACTCTAGAAGATACCAAGCGAATCTTGCAGTTTAGTGTCTGGTTTTTGGACACCGAAAATAACTGGGATAAAGACCACTTATTTGCACAACTAAAGCAACTGTCAGAACAGATGGGCTACAAACTACGTGATTTTTTGTTCCCTCTGTTTATCGCTATAGCGGGAACCAATCAGACCGTATCGGTGATGGACTCTATGTCGATATTAGGGCCAGACATGAGCCGTGCCAGATTGCGCCATGCGGTTAATCTGCTGGGTGGCCCATCCAAGAAAGAAGCTAAACGTTGGGAAAAAGAGTTTAAAGAGCTGACGCTTTAGCCCAATCGTACGACGCTTGAATACAGAACCTGGGCAAGCTCAGGTTTTGTGGTTTAATAGATACATAAATTCTGCCGTGTTCTCGTTTGTGAACTAGCATGAAATACGATCCAACTTTTTATTATGTGGTGTAAGCATGTTTCTTAGCGGTACACATTCAGAACTGGCGAGCCAAATAGAAGCCATAGGCACACCGGTCTCTATTTGGGAAAGAGTAAAAAACGGCAAGTTTAACTTTGTCAGTGGTAATACGCTCTTTCAGCAAATTGTTGATAGTGAGGTATCTTCTCTCATTGGACACGACGTGAATGCAGTCATACCGCGGTATATCGTTAAAGATGTGAAAGAAGCACTGATTACCTGTGTAAAAGACCAGAAATCTATCGAAAAAGAGATCGTCATAGAAAGGCATGGTCGACCTCGCTGGTGGCGCTTTAACTACTCACCCTTGGTCAACCGTGATGGAGAGGTGGTGCGCATCCTGAGTACCAGCATTGAAATTACTGAGAAAAAAGAGCTGGAAAAAAGCCTCGAGACCAGCATGAAGCGTTTTGAAGCGGTGATTAACTCCGCTTACGACGGCATCATCACCATTGATAATGATCAAAATATTAAAATGTTTAATCAAGCCGCAGGCGAAATGTTTGATATAGCGCATCAGGATGCTATTGGAATGCCTCTGATTAATCTTCTTCCAGGTCGCTTTCGGCACAGACATCATGATTATGTAGCAGGCTTTAATGAATCCCCTGTCATGTCTCGCCCTATGCATACTCGAGCGTCTGTCATGGGGTTACGTCAAGATGGCACAGAGTTCCCGTTGGAGGTCACCATCTCAAAAATCAGAGTAGGGCAAACCACTGAAATGACCGCGGTACTGCGAGATATTTCAGAGCGTGCACGCCTAATCGAAGAGCTTCGTGCAGCTGCCGCCACAGACCCGCTAACAGGTATCAACAATCGTAGAAGCTTTGAAAAACAACTCGAGGCAGAGAGCGCCCGTTGCATACGTTTTGATCACACAATGGCCATTGTGATGTTTGACTTGGATAAATTCAAAACCGTAAATGACCAGTTTGGGCATACCTACGGTGATACCGTATTACTCTCCGTGGTTAAGCAAGTACAGTCACAAATCAGAGATGTCGATGTGTTTGCACGCTGGGGTGGAGATGAGTTTGTTGTACTGCTACCAGAAACCGGCTTAGATGGCGCACTAGCGTGGGCAGAAAAAACTCGAAGATTGGTAGAGCAACAGCAAAAGAGCGAAAACCATCCGGGGTTAACCCTGAGTATGGGTGTAACCATCTCCAGTGGAGAGACAGACTACGCCCAACTACTGGCCACGGTTGATCAGCTGTTGTTCTCGGCAAAAGCTGAAGGGCGCAACCGCATCAAATACGAATAACAACACCTTGAAAACTATACCTAAAATAGAAAATCTATTGACACAAACGCTAAAAATGTAGATGATTAGCGCCGATTAAACGATATACCTATCGTGTGTATCTTCCTCTATGGGGCCTTAGCTCAGCTGGGAGAGCGGTTCGCTGGCAGCGAACAGGTCAGCGGTTCGATCCCGCTAGGCTCCACCATATTTGACCAAGTTCATTGTTTCTTCTGTGTATCTCTACGAGCTAGTAGTTCTTAAATTTTTCTGTATACAACCGCCTCTTTGTCCCTATTGCTAGCACGGCCATCTAAACGAAAAAACCCTGCCAAAGCAGGGTTTTTTAACTTTTAACGCTAGCGAATTACTTCGCTATGTTGGTCGATCTTATGATGGGTTAACAGCCGCTAAAGCAGCGTTTAGCGTTGCGCTTGGGCGCATGACGCGTTTTACTGTTTCACGCTTAGCGTGGTAGTAACCATCGAGTTCTGCTGGTTTGCCTTGGCAGGCAGCCAACTCGCCAATGATCTTTTCTTCGTTTTCAGTCAGTGTTTTCGCAAGGCCTGCGAAATGTGCTGCCAGTTCTGGATCTTCGGTCTGTGCTGCGGTTTCTTGCGCCCAGTACATACCTAGGTAGAAGTGGCTTCCGCGGTTGTCCAGCTCACCTGTTTTACGTGAAGGTGATTTGTTGTTTTCCAACAGTTTGCCGGTTGCTGCATCTAGGGTTTTAGCCAAAATTGCAGCGCGCTTGTTGCCTTGCTTGATTCCCATATCTTCCAAAGATACGGCCAATGCAAGGAATTCACCCAGTGAATCCCAGCGCAGGTGGTTTTCTTCTTCTACCTGTTGTACGTGTTTCGGTGCAGATCCGCCTGCGCCTGTTTCGTACATTCCGCCGCCTTTCAACATGGGGACGATCGACAGCATTTTCGCTGAAGTACCTAATTCCATGATTGGGAACAGGTCAGTCAGGTAGTCACGCAGTACGTTACCGGTAACAGAGATAGTGTCTTTGCCACGAATCATGCGATCCATTGAGTAACGTATAGCTTGGCTGTACGACTTAATAGTGATGTCCAGGCCTTCGGTGTCGTGTTCTTTCAGGTACTCTTTAACTTTCTTAGTTAGTTCCAGATCGTGGGCACGTTCTTGGTCTAACCAGAAAACAGCAGGGGTGTTAGATTGGCGAGCGCGGTTTACAGCCAGTTTAACCCAGTCGCGTACAGGCTCGTCTTTAGTTTGGCAAGCACGCCAGATGTCGCCAGCTTCTACTTCATGCTGCATCAGTACTGTGCCGTCGGCAGCTACCACGCGCATTGTGCCTTCTTCTGTTTCGAAGGTTTTATCATGCGAGCCGTATTCTTCTGCTTTTTTAGCCATCAGGCCTACGTTAGGAACAGAACCCATAGTTGTCGGGTCGAATGCACCGTTTGTTTTACAGAAGTTGATCATGTCTTGGTAGATACGCGCGTAAGTGCTCTCTGGCATAACGGCTTTAGTATCTTTTGGACGTCCGTCAGGGCCCCACATTTTGCCAGAGTTACGAATCATCGCTGGCATGGATGCATCGACGATAACGTCTGAAGGTACGTGCAGGTTCGTGATACCTTTAACCGAGTCAACCATCGCTAGTTCTGGACGGTGTTCGTGGCAGGCGTGAATCGCTTCTTCGATCTCTTCGCGCTTAGAGCGAGGCAGGTCTGCAATTTTGTCATATACGCTGCCAATACCATTGTTCGGGTTAACGCCTAGCTCTTTGAACAGGTCGCCGTACTTATCGAACAGCTCTTTGTAGAATACGGTTACCGCGTGACCAAATACGATAGGGTGGGACACCTTCATCATGGTTGCTTTAACGTGCAGCGACCACATAACGCCTGTTTCTTTGGCGTCTTGTAAAGATTCTTCGAAGAAGTCACGCAACGCTTTGCAGCTCATGCGCATGCTGTCCAGAATTTCACCTTTTTCCAGTGAAAGTTCTTTTTTCACTTCTACCTGACCATCTTTAGAGACGAATTCGATACGCACGTCGCCTGCTTCCGGCATAGTAATAGACTGTTCACTGGAAAAGAAATCACCGTCACGCATGTAGTCTGCGTGTGTGCGAGATGCCTTGCTCCATGCGCCCATCGAGTGAGGGAATTTGCGAGCGAAGGCTTTTACCGCAGCCGGTGCACGACGGTCTGAGTTACCTTCACGCAGAACGGGGTTTACGGCGCTGCCAAGAATCTTTGAGTAGCGCGCACGGATCTCTTTCTCTTCCTCTGTTGATGGTGCTTCTGGGAAGTTCGGGATGTCATAGCCCTGAGATTGCAGCTCAGCGATACAGCCTTTCAGCTGAGGGATAGATGCACTGATGTTAGGTAGTTTCACGATGTTTGCATCAGGATCTTGCGTGAGGTCACCCAAGAAAGCCAAGCCATCTTCAACCTTCTGCTCGTCTGTTAGGTTCTCGGGGAAAGCGGCTAATACGCGTCCGGCCAATGAGATATCAGTAATTTTAACGTCAATACCTGCAGCCGATGTAAATGCACGGACGATAGGTAGCAGCGAGCAGGTCGCCAGAGAAGGTGCTTCATCTGTTAGGGTGTAATAAATTGTATGTTTATTTGTAGTCATTTTTCATCCCCGAATATTCTTAGCTTAGTCGCCAAAGGCTTGATTTTCAGTAACTTGTGGCCACTGAACTCCACGATATCAAGCCATTTCAGTATGTTTCGCGGTCAAGATTATACCGGAAGAGTAAGCTTGGTTATACGGCTGGCCTATGCACTTAAGGATAATACGACGCTATTTTTGTAAAAAATCTACAGGTTTTTTGACTTCTCGGCTGACTTGATGCCAGTCGAAATTTTTCGTTAATAGCATAACGCCTGCCAAGGCTAGGAAGACCAATATTGACCCAAGCAGGAGTGCGTGATCTTCTGAACTTATGATGATGTAAAGCATGCCGTATAACAGGGTAATCATTACGCCAAAGCTTGCTCCCCATGCGCGATTCTTGATCATGGCGCTGATATAAACAGAGAGTAATAAGCAGCATGCGCTCGTGGCAGATAAGTAAGCGTAGACAAAACCTACATGTTCAGACAGTGCTATTAGTAGCAAATAGAAAATACTGATGGATAACCCAACAAGGGTGTATTGCACTGGGTGAATTTGTAGCCGTTTGAGTGTTTCAAAGATAAAAAAGCTCAGAAAGGTGAGTCCAACAAAGAGCAGGCCGTATTTAGCTGCACGGATAGATTGGCGGTAAATATTTACAGGTTCATTTAGTGCGAAACCAAAGCGGTTGTTGGTGAGCGCCGAGCAGTCGCCGTATTGACAGCTTTTTACATCCTGCAGCAGATTGCTGCTGAATTCAGATATATGCCAGATTGCGGAAAATCCGTTCTGCTCTATGTGTCGCTCGTCCGGTAGAAACTTGCCGACAAAGTTAGGGTGAGGCCAGTTCGCTGCAATGGCGATTTGGGTGTTTTTACCCGTAGGTGAGAACCAGAGATTATCCATGCCCCGTAAGCCGATCTTAACTGTAAAGCGTGCGGATGAGCCGCTATTTTCTTTTATAAGCGCGTGAACGCCTTGGTTATTAAAGCTCAAACGGCTACCAGACAAAAAACTGATCGGTTCGTTATTCCATCGTATCTCGGGTTGGCTGATGATGCCTCTCATATCGCTGACAGATACGGCAAGATAGGGCGAGCCTGTCCAGATGACATCGCTACGCTGGCGAAGCTGCTTGATCGCTGTGGTATCAAAGGAGCCATCAATGTCGAATTGGGTTGAATAGACGGGAAAAGAGAAAATGCCGCGGTAGCGGGATTGGGTTGTTAGCTCACTTTGAATGTTTAACTGTTCTGGTACGAGATAAAGTTTGCTGGATCGGGTGATCAGCTCTTCAAGTACGTTACCTGTCTTTTCATCCGTTCTTTTTTTGGTTTCTGTGTATTTGTAGGGGACGACTAACAGTGGGCCTAGCAGTTGTTGTTCGCCACTCCAGCTGTTGGCGACGCTGTACCGGGCTTCGTCCTGATAGCTTATACGTTCATAAATTAGGCTCTCAATCAATGTCAGCGCAATAATAGCGACGACACAGCTGAGTATAAGAAAGAGAATTTTTTTACTCAAAAGAGAAAACATGGTTCGCGCTCCCGATTTAAAAGGTATAGCGCAATCATAGAAATCGGGTGTGTGGCAAGTATGTGGTTTTTGTGTGATTTGTGTATGAAGTATTATTTTGGGGCGGGGAAGTGGATGGTCGCTTCGGTGCCTTGTGGCAAAGGAGTTAGTACGCAAGAAGCTTGGTGAAGATGACAAATCTGCTGTACGAAGCTGAGTCCTAGACCTGAGCTTTTTTTACCCGTGTCTAAGCGAGACAGAGAGTAAAACCGATCAAATACTTTGTTTATTGCGTACTCGGGAATGCCTGATCCTTGGTCGGTTACGCTGATGGATACGCCCACCGTGGTTGTACGCATAGTGACGCTGATTTCTGCATGTGCGGGGCTAAAGTCGATTGCGTTTTGGATAAGGTTCTCTATTGCTTGCTTTAATAAAAAATGGTCACCATTGACGCTGGCCTCGCCCTGAACCGTGAGTGTTAGTGACTTAGCATCCAGGCGTATTTGAAGCGCGCTCTTAAGCGACTCTACTATCGTTTTGAGGTTAACCTTCTCAGTGTTATTGAGAGACTGCTGGTTCTCCAATGCGGCTAAACTTAAAAGCTCAGATATAAGACGTTCCATCCGCTGGCTTTCCTGATGTACCAGTTTAATAAAATGTTGCTGATCAGCAGCGGGTAGCCCGGTTTCGAGTAATTCTGCTGCACTTTTAATGGCGGCAACTGGACTTTTCATTTCGTGTGTGAGGCTATGGATATAGTTTTCGACGTAGTCTTTACCTTCTAGCTGGGATTTCATCTTCGCCATCGCTTGGGCCAGTTGGTGTAGTTCTAGATCATTGAGCTCAGGCAGTTTAGCGTTACTGCTGCCTTGGCTAACCTTTTGGGCATAGCGGCTAAGTTTACGAATTGAGCGGCTTAGCCAAAAACTTAGGGTTAGACCTAACACAAGCGTGATCAAAATCAGCCAGATACCAAACTGCTTCATGCGGTTTTGTGAACTATCCAGAAAAGGCTGGAGTGATAAATTGGGTTTAATGAGTGTTAAGGCACCAATGATGTCACCTTCCGATAGGATGGGGGCAGCAACGTACATTTCGGTTGAAGTGGGATCTTTGGGGTTGAGGATGGTGCTTCGGGCGCCATACTCTCCTCGAAGGGTTTTGTAGACATCGTTCCAGGTTGAGTAATCTTTACCGATTTGAGAAGGGTCGGTATGAAATTTTACGATACCCTGCGCGTCGGTTATATAGAGTCGCAACTGTGTCGTTGTTTTTGTAATCGACCAAATTGTGGCATTGAGTTCTCGGTCTTGATAGCGATTTAGGGCTTGTTCAAACAGGCCGTTTTCGAGCCTGTTTTGTAATAGCTCCGGCGCTGCAAGTTCGGCAAGTAGATTCGCGCTGTCTACTAAGGTGTCTTCAGTCGCTTGGCGAAGCCCAGGTTTTAATTCGCCCAGTAGCGCATTCATCAGCAGGTATAGACCTGCCCCGATCATAACAAAGAAAAAGAAAAATAGCCTAAGGCTGAATCGTGTTTTAGGGAGGCGAAAAGCCTTAATTTGCATCTGTGTTACCTAAGCTGATGCTATAGCCTATCCCGCGATGTGTCTGAATTGGATCATGCTCGGGTGTTATCTTGCGAAGTTTGGCCCTTAGCCCTTTGATGTGAGTATCAATCACACGATCAAAACTACCGCTGTTGTCAGGCCAGACGTGTTGCATCAATTGATCTCTTGAGAAAATATGTTCAGGCAGGGTCAGAAGTGTTGCCAGTAGGCCATATTCATATCGGGTCAGCTCCAGTCTGTGACCGCTATAGCGAATTAGGTGCTGTGATGGCAGATGCTCGAATAGCTCAGAGGTGGCAGCTAAAGGTTTGACCCGTCGCAGAATCACTTTAACACGGGCAACTAGTTCTCTGGGGCTAAAGGGCTTTGTTACATAGTCATCCGCGCCAATTTCCAGCCCAACCACGCGATCAATCTCTTGATCCCGTGCCGTTAAAAAGATGATGGGGGTATCGCTAAAGGTACGTATTTTTTTACACAGCTCAAATCCGCTTAAATCAGGAAGACCGACATCTAAAATGAGCAAGTCATAAGGGTTTTGTTGATGAGCGGTTGCTCCTAACAGCCCTAACAGTTGATGGTCAACGCTAAAACCCTCTTGTTTAAGAGCGTATACAAGTGTGTCGGCAATGCTTTGCTCGTCTTCTATGATGAGTATTCTCATCAGTTTCCTCCTGTTTGGGATGTCAATATATACAATTCCCTCTGTGAACAAAACATTAGCCAGAATCAATTTGTTTTATGGCATAATGGGCGGCTTTATTGTTGGCATCCAAGCCGCTGAGTTGGTTTGGATAATCATAGAAAAACTGGGATAGAACATTGCTTACAACCGCGAATATCACCATGCAGTTCGGCGCTAAGCCGCTCTTTGAAAATGTATCCGTTAAATTTGGTGACGGGAACCGCTACGGCCTAATTGGCGCTAATGGGTGTGGTAAATCCACCTTTATGAAGATTTTAGGTGGCGACCTAGAGCCAAGTAGTGGCAATGTTTCAAAAGATCCGAACGAGCGCATCGGTAAACTGAAGCAGGATCAATTCGCTTATGAAGAGTATCGCGTGATTGATACGGTCATCATGGGCTATGAAGAGCTGTGGAAAGTTAAAGAGGAACGCGATGCCATCTATGCAAACCCAGATATGAGTGAAGAGGATGGTATTCGCGCTGGCGAGCTTGAGGGTGAGTTTGCCGAGATGGATGGTTATACCGCCGAATCCCGCGCAGGTGAATTGTTGCTAGGGGTCGGTATTCCATTAGAGCAGCATTATGGCCCAATGAGTGAAATTGCTCCGGGCTGGAAGCTTCGTGTCCTGTTGGCGCAGGTTCTGTTTGCTGATCCAGATATCATGCTATTGGATGAGCCTACCAACAACTTGGATATCAATACGATTCGCTGGTTGGAAGGTGTCTTAAACGAGCGGAACTGCACCATGATCATTATTTCCCATGATCGCCACTTTCTAAATAGTGTCTGCACACATATGGCCGATCTGGATTATGGTGAGCTTAGGGTTTATCCCGGTTCTTATGATGAGTATATGACCGCATCGACACAGGCTCGTGAGCGTCTGCTTTCTGAGAATGCGAAAAAGAAAGCTCAGATTTCAGATCTAAAAGCATTTGTTAGCCGCTTCTCGGCTAATGCTTCAAAATCCAGACAAGCGACTTCTCGCGCAAAACAGATTGACAAAATTCAGCTGGAAGAGGTTAAGCCTTCCAGCCGTCAGAACCCTTTTATTCGCTTTGAGCAAGACAAAAAGCTACATCGTCTGGCACTTGAGGTAGAGGGGCTGAGTAAATCTTTTGATGAACCGCTTTTCTCTGGCTTTAATTTGATGGTTGAAGTGGGTGAGCGTATTGCAGTCATCGGCCCTAACGGGATTGGTAAAACTACATTATTGAAATGTTTGGTTGGTGATTTGGAACCTACCGCTGGAGAGATCAAATGGTCTGAAAATGCAGAGCTTGGCTACTATGCTCAAGATCATGCGAAAGACTTCGAGGTAGATAAAACCCTCTTGGCATGGATGGGAGACTGGGGGAAAGAGGGGGATGATGAGCAGGTTATTCGCGGCACATTAGGCCGTTTGTTGTTCTCGCAAAAAGAGATCGATAAGTCGGTTAAGGTGATATCAGGTGGTGAGCAAGGACGTATGTTGTTTGGCAAACTGATTCTTCAAAAGCCAAACGTTATGTTACTGGATGAGCCAACCAACCATTTGGATATGGAGTCTATTGAGTCCTTGAACTTAGCATTGGAAAACTATCCTGGTACGTTGATTTTTGTCAGTCATGACCGGGAGTTCGTATCCTCATTGGCTACGCGTATTATCGAATTGACACCAACGGGGATTGTAGATTTCCGTGGAAGTTATGACGATTATTTGAAAAGTCAAGGTGTAGCAAGTTAATGTATTGCTCGATGAAAAGACCGTTCTCTTGAGCGGTTTTTTATTTGTTTAGCAGATCGTCCAAACCATGTAAGGTGAGGTCTGACTGAGAAGGGAAGTAATCCTCTAGAATATAGGAGATCTTATCAAAAGTTTCTTGTAAGTCCTCAAATGCATCTACCACGGCTGGGTCAAATAGGGTGCCTCTACCTTGGAGAATGATGTCGCAGGCACTGGTATGCTCAATTGCGTTTTTATAAGGGCGACGCGAGATAACCGCATCATATACATCGGCCACCGACATTAATCGCGCCACCACGGGAATATCCTCGCCCTTGAGACCTTGTGGGTAGCCTTGGCCATCCCAGCGTTCGTGGTGACTCAAGGTGACTTCTTGAGCAATCTTTAAAAATTTAGCTGCCTTTCCTTTGGTTTCTCTTTCTAGTAGAAGTTCTGCAGAGTGAATAGCCTGATACCCATAAACGGTATGCTTTTTCATCTCTTCATACTCTTGCTCATCAAGTTTGCCTGGCTTTTGCAAAATAGCATCTGGGATGCCTACTTTGCCAATATCATGTAAGGATGCGGTCTTATAAAAAAGCTCTATTGTCTCATCGTTATCAAGCTCTGCTCGATAATCGGGATGGAAGCGTAAGTGTTCAGCCAGTGCTTTGACATAGTGCTGGGTTCTTAAAATATGATTGCCGGTTGAGTGATCACGCACCCTAGCAACCGCTGCTAAGCAGAGAATGGCTGCATCTTGTACTGCTAATAGCTCATGATCTAATGAGTCATTTGAGTGACGGGCAGTTTCCACTTTACTGGTGTAAGAGCGCACCATCTCTGCAATATTAATATGCGTTTTAATTTTAGATGTCACCACCGAGGGGAAGAAGGGGGGCATCAGAAAGTCTGAAAACCCTGACTCAAATGCCTTTATGCGTAAATCTTGGGATTCATTTGACCAAAATAAAAAGCAGGGGACTTGTCTATGCCTGCACTCTAAAACGACATTGTGTGTCTGTTTTAAATCTTCAGCATCGATGAGCACTAAAGATGCGTCAAGCATCAAGCTCCGCAATGGACTCGAGCTATCTGAAACGATACGATAACTGGCCAGCATTTCTTGCAGCGAGTTGATGATCCCCACATGCTGGCTAAATATTTGTATGGTTTTCATTTCAAGAGTCCTTTCCTAGGCGTTAGCACAGGGTACTATTCATAGTGCGATGGCGACTGCTTTATAGTACATGAATTATCTTGTTTTTTCATTCATTTGTCTCCATTTGGAAACTGTTGTGTGGAGGGAAATGGTATAAGCATCGTGTATAATTCCATCCTAAATGAGATTGAGAAGGATAGGTTATGACAACGCTAACGATTCAGACGCCAGATGATTGGCACTTACATTTTCGAGATGGTGATATGCTCACGGAGACCGTCGCCGCGACCGCTCGATGTTTCCTGCGCGGAATCGTTATGCCTAATTTGGTACCGCCGGTAACCGATGCGAAGATGGTACTGGCTTACAAAGAGCGAATTCTTGCAGCAAGACCGGAAGGTTCAACGTTTGAGCCGCTAATGACATTGTTCTTAACCAACCAAACGAGCCGCGAACAGATTATTGAAGCTAAATCGGCTGGAATTGTTGCTGCTAAAATGTACCCAGCGGGAGCGACGACCAACTCTGCTGCAGCGGTCAGTCAGTTAGAAGCGCTCTATCCTGTTTTTGAAACTATGCAAGAGCAAGGTGTGCTTTTACTGGTTCATGGTGAAGTCACCGATAGCCATATTGATATTTTTGATCGTGAAAAAGTATTTATCGATCAAAAATTAACCCACATTGTTAAGCAGTTTCCTAGTTTAAAAGTGGTGTTTGAGCACATTACAACGGCGGATGCTGCGCAGTTTGTGTCGGAGGCATCAGCGAATGTGGCTGCAACTATTACACCTCAGCATCTGTTACTAAACCGTAATGATTTATTAGTCGGGGGCGTACGACCACATAACTTCTGCTTGCCTGTTTTGAAGCGTAGTACTCATCAGGAAGCGCTCCGTAACGTGGTACAAACAGGGTCGGCTAAGTTTTTCTTAGGTACCGATTCAGCGCCTCATGCAAAGGAAGCAAAGGAAAATGCATGTGGCTGTGCAGGGTGTTACAGTGCTTGGAGCGCTATCGAACTTTATACCCATGTCTTTGAAGAATTAGATGCGCTGGATAAATTAGAAGGTTTTGCTAGTCATCACGGTGCAGATTTTTATGGTTTACCTCGTAACGAGGGGACCATTACATTGGTGAGAGAAGACTGGGTTATTCCTGAAGAGATTATCCTACCCAACGGCAAACCCATTGTGCCTTTCTTTGCTGGCCAAACGGTTCACTGGAAAGTTAAGACAGCTTAAGGTTGGTGTGACACCATGCCTAAACGTGCTGACTAGAGTCGAATGGCTCGGTCAGCAACAAGGCTGACATCCTCATCCTGATGAGTGACTAATAGCAATGTTTTACCTGCTCTTTTAGCTTCCTCCCTTGTCCAAAGCGCAGCAGTTCGGCGGCTTTTAGGGTCTAATTCTGCAAACGGTTCATCCAATAAAACGATGGGTTCTGCGCGTAAAAGCGTTCTGATCAGCGCGACGCGCTGACGTTGCCCACCTGAAAGTTGTGGCGGCATTTTTTCCAGTTGGTCGGTAATTCCTAGCGCTTGGCATGCTTGCAGAATCTGGTGCTGGGGGGGAACTTTATCAAAACCTAGCTGCAAATTGTTAATAACGGATAGATGCTCAAAGAGATTATGGTCTTGAAAGAGCATGCTCACCGGTCGTTGCTCAGTCGTTAGCAGGCAGATGTCCATACCATCCCAGAAAATCGCTCCGGATTCGGGTTTGAGAAAACCCGCTATCATATTCAGTAAGGTTGTTTTGCCTACTCCGCTTGCGCCTTGAATGGCAACACATTCTCCCTTAATTACGTTTAAATCGTAATGTAGCGTATAACCATCTAATACAACGCTAAGGTCACGAATGTTCAACACGTACAGCATTCCTCGTTTGTGTGCGTTCAAGCAGGTAAAGGATCAACGCACAGATGAATAACAGCAAAAAAGAAGCGGCACTGGCTTCCGCTAACTGATAGCTACCGGCAAACCCATAAATTAACCAAGGTAACGTGGTCCATTCAGCATTGCCAAAAATGGAGAATATCGCCACATCGCCCAAACCCAGTACAAACACAAGCCCGAATGTAGAAAGCCATACCGGTTTTATAAATGGCCAAAGTAGTCGCCAGCGATGTCGGTTATTGAGTTTTAATGACCGGACTAAACGATCATATTGTTGATCAAATTGGAGTACTCGTGGCTTTAGCTTTTGAATAGCAAAGGGGATAAGCAGCAGTGTGTTAAGTATGACTACGGCAATGATGCCATAGCGATCCAGATTAACCTTAGGTAGCAGAAAGACAAACAAGCCTACCGATAATACCATAGCGGGTGTGATCAGCGCGTGTGTAGCCATAGTCTCAAGCCAGAACTGTTGTTGCTCTTTTTGTTGCAGCGCTGCAGTGCGAATCGGTTGTAGCAGAAGGTAGGCGATACCCATGGCCATCATCGCTGCTACAAAAGCCAATCCTAGACTGATGACAGCTGGGCGGGTAATCATACTCAGGTCCTGCCATCGGGGTGTGTAATCTAGTAATCCCGGTAGTAAAGCAATATAAGGGAGTAACAACAGTATCCAGCTCAGTAGATAGATCAGCTTGAAAATATTGGCTTTTTGTCGGGAAGGTTGGGGTGGCGAGTGTGTACTTCCCTTATCAACTGACTGCCATGAGAGCGTGCCGAAACGTGTCATGACGGCGTATAGAGTGCCTGCAATCAGCAGTTGGGACCATGCCAGAGTGAGCGCTTCGGCTATATTAAAGTCATATTTTAGTGCTTGAAAAATAGCCACTTCAAGCGTGGTTGAACTAGGACCGCCCCCAAGAGCTAGAACCACTGCAAAGCTATTGAAGCACAGTACAAAGATAAAGCCGCCGATCACAGCCGATGATTGCTTCAGTACAGGCCATTCCACCGTTTTAAAGCGTTGCCAAGGGGGGAGTTTAAGTTGGGTGGCCAAACGCCAACTGGTTTCAGGGATAGCACTAAGCTGTAGCCAAATCACTCTAATTGCGAGAGGTGTGTTTAAAAAAATATGGGCCAGCAAAATGCCCGATAATCCATAGAGGTTCCAGCTGTTTTCTGTAAGTTGGTTAAGCAATGGCGTTAAAATTCCTGAACGCCCCAGCAGCGCAACCATGCCAGTAATGACGATCAGCGTTGGTGTTACAAAGCAGAGTAAACAGAAAGCGAGAAACCAGCGCTTTGCGGGAAGTTTCGGGCAGTAGAACAGCGCTCTGGCAACCGGAATAGCGAGCGCAACAGAGAGTAATGCACTAAGCAATGACTGTTTTAGGGTAAAGCCTAGCAGTTCATATAAGTAGCTATCGCTAAGTAGGTTGATGTCAGGTGAGGCACCCCCAAAACTCATCAGTCCATAAAAGGAAAGACAGGTAAAGGAGAGCACGAAACCATAACTAAGCCAATGACTCATGACTAATTGGCAGAAGCACGCCACTCTCTAATCCATTGTTGGCGCTGCTTGGCAATCTGCTCAGCTGTAAAGCCGATGGTTTTAGGCTTGATCAGACTATCAAATGCTTCGGGCAGTGTAACATCGTCGATGACCGGTAACATCCAGTTCGTGACAGGGATAATGGACTGCGCTTTTGGGGATATAAGAAATGTCAGGAACTGCTGAGCCAGAGCTGGGTTTTGCGCATAAGCTGAAATGGCAGCAACCTCTGTTTGTACAATGTGTCCTTCGGAAAAGCGCGCCGCTTTATATTGATTCTTTTGTTCAGCAACCTGATGGTACGCAGGGGATGTGTTGTAGCTGAGAACATAATCGGCGTCACCCTTTAGGAACATGCTATACGCTTCCCACCAGCCTTTAGTGACGGTGACAGTGTGTCTCGCAAGTTGTTTCCAGGCAGAAGGTGCCTCATCACCATAAACGGCCTTAACCCACAGCATCAACCCTTGTCCTGGTGTACTGGTGCGCGGGTCCTGATAGATAACGGAGGCTTCTGACTCAATCAGGGCTTTTAGCGAGGTAGCAGGTTGTTGAATCTTCTCACTGTCATAAATGAACGAGAAATACCCATAGTCAAAAGGTACGAAGGTATCGTCCTGCCAATTAAGATGTGCACTAATTGGATCGAGTGAAATATTATGAGGCTGTGTCAGTTTCGCTTCACGGGTGACCTCGGTAAGGGAGTTATCCAGCCCAAGCAGGACGTCAGCCTTCGTGCGTGCTTGTTCAATGCGAGCACGGTTTAAAATGCTGACGCCATCCTCTACCGCGATAAATTCAATATCACATTGGCATTCTTGTTCGAAGGCAGTTTCCAGTTTAGGTCCGGGGCCCCATTCTGATACAAATGAATCATAGGTATAGATGGTCAGATCTGCCGCGTTTAGCATCGTTGCGCTAGAGAGTAACAAGCCTGTAAAAAGTTTTTTCATCATGTCCTTTATTCCCTACGCCGGTATAACCCGGATCAGGTTCGACGGGTAATATCTCAGTCTGCACCGATACAGACACCCCGATAAGAGGGCGCTATAGTATCATAAGTGTGATCGACTGTGAGTAGTGGGTTAAGGAGGATAATCAATGCTCAAGAGCGTACAAAGATGGCGTTAAGCTTGCCGGGATGGCAGCCTCTTGTAGGTCATGCAGGGACGACGAATACACTATTTGTTGGTACTTATAAAAACCAGCCTGCTGTCCTTAGGCTAAATTGTCGCAGTGATATTCCGGGTATTAATCGGCAAAGAGAGCAGCAATTATTGTCGCGTATAGTAGGGTTTAGTTGGGCTCCTGATGTTTTAGAGGCTTCGGTAGATCAGTTGATCCTATGCCAGTATCAGGAACTTAGCAAAATACCAGCACAAGCTGATCTGTTGGCTATTGTGGCGCAGTGGCAATCAATATCTGATGTGCCTGAACAGGAGTACGATTTAATCTGGAAAGGTTACCAAGAAAAGATAGATGCCATATCAGCATCCGAACAACGGGCTTCCCTTCAAGAAAGTCTGGATCGGACAAGGCGGTTATTTGGTGCATTGCCTAAGATTCCATATTGCTTAGCGCACCACGATTTACACATAGGGAACCTTTTGCAAAACAAGCAGCAGCTTGTTGTACTCGATTGGGAGTATGCTGGCTTAGGCTCTCCTTGGTTTGATGTCGCGGCATTGAGTGAAGAGTTTGGCTGCGAAGTGGCGGAACTGGCGAAGTTGCCGCTATTTGAACACCTTAATACAGCAGATTTTCAAAGGGCTTTGAAAACAGCAATCGCGCTACGGTCCGAACTGAACCAGCTTTGGTATGTGCTGGTTCAGCCTGAATCGGCGAATGTTAAAGGGTAACCGTGATGTTGGAGGAAGCTTTACTGGCTTTAGAGATTGCTGATTCCACCGTATTATCGCGGGCAAGCACAACACCCATGCGCCGTTGTCCGGCCACTTCGGGCTTACCGAATAGGCGTAGCTGAGTATCTGGCATCGCCAGTACAGCTTCTAAACCAGCAAACTGTGCGTTATTAGAGTTGCCCTCAACTAAAATAACACTGGAGGCACTAGGGCCATGAAAATGAATGTTTGGAATAGGCAACCCTAATATAGCGCGGGCGTGCAGTGCAAATTCCGATAAATCTTGAGATATCATGGTAACCATACCAGTATCATGGGGCCTTGGTGACACTTCACTAAAGAGTACTTCATCGCCTTTGATAAAAAGCTCAACACCAAATAACCCTCGTCCGCCTAAAGCTTCGGTAACCTTCAATGCTGCATCTTTGGCTGCGTTTAGTGCTGCTGAGGACATCGCTTGTGGCTGCCAAGACTGGCGATAGTCCCCATCCACTTGAACATGGCCGATGGGCTCGCAAAAAGCGGTGCCATTGGTATGTCGAACAGTGAGCAAAGTTATCTCGTAGTCGAAATCGACGAAGCCTTCGATAATCACCTTACCTTGACCTGCTCGGCCTCCCTCTTGGGCGTATTGCCAAGCGCTCTCTATCTCATCTTCAGTTTTTACCGTACTTTGGCCTTTACCTGAAGAACTCATGATCGGTTTTACAACACAGGGTAGCCCAATATCCTGAATAGCCGCGAGGTACTCTTCACGGGTTTCAGCAAACTTGAAAGGGGATGTCTTTAAACCAAGAGTTTCGCTGGCTAAACGGCGAATTCCTTCACGGTTCATGGTTAAACGAGTTGCATTGGCGGTTGGAATAACAGTAAACCCTTCAGCTTCAAGCTCGATCAATGTGTCCGTGGCAATGGCTTCTATCTCTGGGACGATTAAGTCTGGTTTCTCGGCTTGAATGACTTCTCGCAATGCGTCGCCATCCAGCATCGAGATAACATGGCTTCTGTGGGCAACTTGCATGGCTGGCGCGTTCGCGTAGCGATCAACCACAATCACCTCTACCCCTAATCTTTGTAGTTCGATGACGACTTCTTTGCCTAGTTCTCCACCACCACACATCAACACACGGGTTGCGTTTGCAGCAAGAGGGGTGCCAATTGTTGCCATGAGCTTTTATCCTTCAATGAAAATAATTCAGTCATTATACGTGATCAGAAGAAAAATCAGACATTGGACTTTGTTACTTATTAGCTATACTGAATTATGTGAATTTAGGTAGTACGCATTGCGAAAGCGTTGGTTAGTTTTTTCATATGTCTCCTTTGCCTTCGGGCACTTCAACCGAAATCATTTCGGTTAATGATGGGGCGGTCGAAATGGCCGCCCCTGTCTTTAAAATAATTCTGCTTTCCCTTCGTCTGATTGAAAACTTCTCGTAAACTATCAATTTTGTTACTTCGTGAATGTTCAAATGCCAGATACTCTTAAACAATCCGTTATTGATGCGGGGAAGTGGATTGATCAGCAAGGTTGGTGCCCAGCAACCGGTGGAAATTTCTCTGTTCGTATAGATGCAAAGCACGCTTGGGTAACGGCGTCAGGTAAGCATAAAGGTGCTTTGACGCCAGAGGATCTACTACAGGTAGATCTCAAGGGTGTGGTGATTGGCTCAGAGAAGCGGCCATCTGCAGAAACTTTATTACATATGGCTCTTTATGGACTAGATGCTGATATTGGTGCTGTACTGCATACTCACTCCGTTTCATCGACAGTATTGTCGCGCCTTGTGGACGGGGGTGTACTCACATTGCGTGGCTATGAGATGCAGAAATCCCTGTCGGGAAACACCACTCACGATGCTGAAGCCGCTATTCATGTTTTTGACAACACGCAAGATATGCCTGAATTGGCCGCGCAGCTACACCAACGTTGGCTGCAACGCCCTTTACAGTGGGGGTTTTTAGTAAGGGGGCATGGTTTATACGCTTGGGGACGTGATATGGCAGAGGCGCGTCGCCACCTAGAGGGGTTGGAGTTTCTGTTTGCCTGTGAGTTAGAGATGATCAAGTTGGGACAACGATAATGACGATAAAAGCTATTCTTACTGATATTGAAGGAACGACAACGGATATTCGTTTTGTCCACGATGTATTGTTTCCTTATGCCCGCCAAGCGTTACCTGAGTACGTGAGTGATCATTGGGATGAAGCTATGGTACAAGAAATTATGAGTCAGGCACGTGCTGAAATCTCACAACCTGATGCAGATAAAGATACGCTGGTGCAGGCATTTTTAGGCTGGATTGATGAAGATAAAAAAGTGACAGCGCTAAAAAGTTTGCAGGGGCTTATCTGGGTAGAAGGTTACGAAAAGGGTGATTTTACCGGGCATCTTTACCCCGATGCGTATCAACATTTGATGCTGTGGGATCAACAGAAGGTTGCGCTATATGTCTTCTCATCTGGTTCTGTTAAAGCGCAAAAACTGTTGTTTGGCTACAGTGATTACGGTGATTTGACTCCTCTGTTTTCAGCTTATTTTGATACAACAACCGGCCACAAACGAGAAGAAGCGTCGTATAAAAAGATCGCATCGGCGATACACTACCCTCCTGAAAATATTCTCTTTTTGTCTGATATCATCGAAGAGTTGGACGCGGCAAAATCGGCGGGTATGCAAACGTGTCTATTAGCTAGGGATCAGTTGCTGGATCCAAAAGAACACCCTATGGCTCGCTCTTTTGATGAGGTAGCCATTTTATACCCGACTACGGGGGAGAAGTGATGAGCGCAATTACGGTTTTTCAAGAAAAGGACCCTTCTGCTGTTTTATTCCATAGTATGGACGGTGATGAAATCAGTAGGGTATTAGGCGAGGTCGGCATACGTTTTGAGCGTTGGATGATTGATTGCCCGATTACGCCAGAGATGACCCACGAAGAGGTTCTCCAAGCGTACGATCAGGAAATTAATAAACTTATCGCAGAAGAGGGATATCAAACCGTTGATATCGCAGCGATCACGCCTGATAACCCGCAAAAGGATGAGTTTCGACAAAAATTCCTTCAGGAGCATACGCACTCTGAAGATGAGGTTCGTTTCTTTGTGGCAGGTGAAGGTATGTTCTATCTTCACATAGAAGATAAAGTTTATATGATTCATTGCTGCAAAGACGATCTCCTTTCGGTACCTGATCAAACAAAACATTGGTTTGATATGGGGCCTGAGCCGCATTTTACGGCGATCCGTTTTTTCAATAATCCGCAAGGCTGGGTTGCTGATTTCACCGGTGATGATATCGCTAAGCGTTTTCCTTTATTCGATGAATAGGCTGGAGCAATATGTCAAAAGGGCGTGATAAGCATCAAGAGCGACATCATGGGTTGTCGCTCTACGGCAAGGACTTGGTCAGACGCTGTGGCGCGCACTGCGAGCTTTGTAACAGCAGTGGTGTGCCTCTGAACATTTTTGAAGTGCCACCTGTGGCTGCCGATCCCATTTTTGAACACTGTTTGATGATCTGTGAAACATGCCAGACACAAATTGAACGTCCAAAGCGCATCGATCCTAACCATTGGCGATGTCTTGGTACCACGATGTGGAGCGAAGTAACGGCAGCGAAAGTGACTGCTATAGTGCTCTTGAACTGGTTATCGAAAACGGAACCATGGGCTCAAGAGTTACTGGAGCAGGCTTATCTGGATGATGACGAGAATGCTTGGGTTTCCCAATGGACGCTAGGCTGAGCGAATAGAGCAGATTTTTAATCTATTTGTCATAACAGAAACTTAGACTCCCTCCTGAAATTAAATCGACAGGTAGTGAGCCATCCGAATGCAAGTAGACAATGTTGTCCAGCAGTTAAAAGAGATTTATCGAAGGCGCGGTGCGGAGTGTTATGGAGAACAGGTGACCCAACTTTCTCATGCGGTTAGTTGTGCCCATCTAGCTGAAGATGATCATCAATCGGACGATTTGATTATTGCAGCATTTTTACATGATATCGGTCATTTAATTGACGAAGTTGATGGTTTTGATAGCCAAGCACATGATCGCATTGGTGCTCAGTTCCTTACCCAACTGGGCTTTAAAAGTGATGTGGTTGATCCTATACGTGAGCACGCACAGGCAAAGCGTTATTTATGCCATCGAGCCCCTAGCTATTTAGACACCTTATCTGAAGCTAGTTTGGAGTCTTTAGTGTTTCAAGGTGGTGTTATGTCTGAGGAGGAGGCTGATCGATTCGAGCAAATAGAGCGCTTTGATGCATGTGTCACACTGCGTCGCTATGATGATCAAGGAAAGGTTAAAGATTACGCTTTTTCAGAGGCTGAATGGGTCTTTGAAAAGATAGAACTATATTTGAATCAACAAAATAGTTGAAAAGTTAGTTGACTGGCAGGTTGAAGCGCTATACTCTGGACACAGCTTGAAGGCACGTCTTGTATTTATGCACACCATTGCGAAGTTCCTTAGTAGTACCTCGTCCTGTTTTTCATAAGTAAATAGCACCACACTTCCAGCCAGACCGCTCGAATTTTCGGGCACAAAATTACTCTTGAATAAGATAGGATATTATTATGTCTACTACTACTGGTACAGTAAAATGGTTCAACGACGAGAAAGGTTTCGGTTTCATCGAGCGTGAAAACGGCCCTGACGTATTCGCACACCACAGTGCAATCACTGGTACAGGCTTCAAATCCCTGAAAGAAGGCCAGAAGGTTGAGTTCACAGTTACTCAGGGTCAGAAAGGTCCTCAGGCTGAGAACATCGTTGCTCTGTAATACAGAAGCAATAAGCCTGATCTAATCAGGTGGAATAAAAAAAGGTGAGATGAGAATCTCGCCTTTTTTTGTGCCCGTGATTTGGAGCAGGTGTTTTACTGTTGTTGAATAGCAAGGTTGTCAGCGTTAAGCCTTCTTAACTAGTGCATTCAAGAAACGTTGGCCAAATACATTAATCATCAGACCAAGCATAATCAGTACAATGCCGATGAACTGAAGCATATTAAGTGTTTCATCCAATATTAGCCATGCAGTCAGCAAGCCAATAACAGGAACAAGTAAGGTCAAAGGTGCCACTTGTGACGCAGGATAATGGCGCATCAGATATGCCCAAGAACCATACCCAAAGATGGTAGCGATGGCCGCTAAGTAGAAGACGGCTGCTACCGATTTCAGACTGATATTCTGTAAACTGCTGATGATTAGATCAGATCCTTCAAAGTAAAGTGACAGACCTAAAAAAGGCAGAGGTGGTATGAGTGCCGCCCAAATCACGAGGCTCATCAGGTTGACATGTCCTAGCTGGCCAATCTTACGGTTAACAATGTTACCTAAGCCCCAGCTTGCGGCTGCAGCGATCGTTAAGGCAAACCCGATAAATGTCATTTGAGAGGCAGATGTTTGAGCTGCTAGCAGGGTTAGTCCGACTCCTGCAATGCCTAAGGATAAGATTTGTGGAAGTTGCCAGCGTTCGCCCAAAAAGATTAGTGCGAATAATAGAGTGAAAAGCATTTGTGCTTGTAGCACCAACGATGCAAGGCCTGCTGGCATGCCTAAATACATTGCGCTAAATAGCAACGCAAATTGTCCGAAGCTAATGGTTAAGCCGTAAGCGAATAGCCATTTGAGCGGAAGTTTAGGCGGTTTAATAAAAAGAAGTGCAGGAAACGCAACGAGTAAGAAACGCAAAGCACCCAATAAAAAAGGAGGGAGTTCATCTAACCCCCAGCGAATCACAACAAAGTTAACCCCCCAGGCGAGTACGACGAGTAGGGCCAAGCCCCAATCCTTTAAGTGCATCGCACCCTCCTGTAGGTTTTAATTAAGCAGGGCTAATTACTCACCACTGCGATACGTACGGCATCCATTTTTAATTTAGATGTGCGTAAGTGATTTAAGATACTCTCACGGTTAGCCAGCAACTGCGATAATTCATCTTCACGAATTGAAGGATTGACTTTAATCAGAGCTTGGAGGCGTTCTACCTCTTCATCAAGTTGATGCGTTGCTTTCTCCAGCGCCGCAGCTATGAGGGTATCCTGCTGTTGCTCGGCAGCTGTCTCGGCTTTTTCCAAAACACTGGCGATCTGTTCGCGGCCATGACGTATCAAATTTTGGGACGCATGACGTTTGACGCGCTCGCCAAGTTTGTTCAGGTGCTCCGAGGTAATAATTTGAGTTAGATTATTACCGTTGCTATCAAAGAGTACGCGAACCGTCGCTTGAGGTTGATAGCGTTGCAGGTTAAGCGCACGGGGAGCCGCACAATAGAGGACGAAAATAGTTTCAACCAATAAAGTACCCGGCTGGAGTGGCGGGAGTTTAACGGTACAGACGGCCGTGTTACCAAATTCGCTACCTGTGATCATCTCCATAGCCCCAGAAACCATTGGGTGTTCCCAGTTTAAGAATTGCATGTCCTCACGACCAAGCGCTTCCTCTCTGGAATAGGTCGCCGTGCAACCATCATCCGAGAGCCCCGGGAAACGGTGATGAATCATCTGATCGGTTGGTTGCAGAATAACCGAGTGTAGACCATGAGTTTGCTGATCGACGCCGAATTGATCGAATACGCGTTCCATGTAATCAACCAGTTGACCGCGTTGTTCATACTCGGCTACGGCTTCCAGCAGTGCTTCTGCCTGAGCTGGACGACAAGAGCTCATCTCAAGCAGGCGATCTCGTCCCTCTTTGAGTTCATCGAGAATCTGTTTAGAGGCAGCTTGGGATGCTGTAATCAATTCCTGAAAAATAGCTTCATCGGCACCATCAAGCAGCAGAGAAGTCAGCGTGTCTTCAAATTGATTTAAGAGCAGTTGGCCTGCAGGGCAGGTGTGACGGAACGCATTAATACCTTCATCCAGCCAGCGTAGCAGAATCGCTTGGGCACTGTTTTCGTAGTAGGGGACATGAATCTGCACATCATGTTTTTGGCCAATACGATCTAAACGTCCGATACGCTGCTCTAACAGGTCAGGGTTTAGAGGTAGGTCGAACATAATGAGGTGTTGTGCAAATTGGAAGTTACGCCCTTCGCTGCCAATTTCAGAGCACACCAGCACTTGAGCGTACTCTTCTTCATCGGCAAAGTACGCCGCTGCTCGGTCACGATTGATCAGTGTCATTTTCTCATGGAAAACGGCAGAGCGAACGCCTTTACGCAGCCGGATATACTCCTCCAACGCTTGGGCGCTATCTGCGCTGGCACAGATCAGTAAGGTTTTTTCCAAACGATGTTCTTTGAGCCAATTATCCAGCCATGTGACCCTTGGGTCTTGTTCCAGCCAATCTTCGCCAATCAAGTACTCTGGTTGGAGCACCTGTGGTAAGGTCGCTTCGGCAGTATTTGTCATTAATTGCAGAGGTGCTTCCAGAGGGTAGGTATGCAGTTCACGCTTTGGGAAACCTTCTACAGCATCTCTGGTGTTTCTGAAGAGTACGCGCCCTGTTCCGTGCCGATCTAAGAGGTGGTTAATGCACTCTTCAAGGGCGATATCTCCTTCGCCAGATTGCGCTGACTCAATCAACGCTGCTGAGGTTTCTTCACCCAAGTAACCATTCAGCTCAGCTTGAAGTGCCGTGTCATTAGCGAGTAGGGCTACGCCATTCTCAGCGATGAGCTTTTGAACCAATGTGTTGACTTCAGCGTAGTGAGTCTGTTCTTCACGAAATTGGTCTAAATCTGAATAACGATCAGGATCGAGCAAGCGTAAGCGGGCAAAATGACTTTCAATGCCTAGCTGCTCAGGGGTGGCTGTCAGAAGTAACAAGCTAGGGATGTTGCTTGCCAGTGTCTCGATGGTTTTATAAAGCGGGCTGGTTTCGGTTTCGCTCCACACAAGGTGGTGAGCTTCGTCGACAATCAGCATATCCCACTGGCAGGCCAATATCTGCTCTATTCGTTCAGCGTTATCGTTGATGAACGACTGGGTGCAGAGGATCAGTTGTGCTGATTCGAACGGATTGTCTGTTCCCGACATCTCCATAGCGGTGCAGCGAAGCTCATCCATAATGCTAAAGCGCAGATTGAATCGACGTAGCATTTCAATCAGCCACTGATAAACCAAGCTATCAGGTACGGTAATTAATACGCGTTGCGCGCGGCCGCTGATGAGTTGCTGGTGGAGTATAAGACCCGCTTCTATGGTTTTACCCAAGCCTACTTCGTCGGCAAGTAGTACCCTTGGCGCAAAGCGATTTGCTACCTCGTGGGCGATGTAGAACTGATGAGGTAACAATTGCACACGACCACCCGATAGGCCGTAGGCCGGTGATTTCTGCAAACGATGATGGTGCTCAAGGGTGTCCAAGCGCAAGCGGTAGCGGCTTAGTTTGTCTACTTGTCCTGCAAATAGGCGATCTTGTGGGCGGTTAAATTGGACTGTACTGTCTAATTCTAACTCAGGCACAATGAGTTCGTTGCCTTCTTTATCTTTACCAAAATAGATAATACATCCATTTTTTTCGAGACGTTCTGTGATCTCGAACTCAACACCTTCAGCTGTTTGGACGGATTCGCCAACGGGGTACTCCACGCGGCTCACTGGAGCGTTATCGGTGGCGTAAGTACGCTCCTCTTCTGCGGCGGGAAATAGGATGGTAACGCGTCGGTCTAGGTTGGATGTAATGATACCTAGGCCTAACTCGGCTTCGGTATTGCTGATCCAGCGTTGACCTGGAATAAACTCTGTAACTGCCAAACTGATTACTCTCGTTTTGCTCGTTAGGGAAGGCCGTGCATGATAGGAGCTTAGCCAATATCTTTAAAGGCGTAGAGGCATTTTTTATCCTCTTTTTAATGCGCCTTTGTGTATTTCGTCTTGTGAGTAGACGGCGTTGTCTAAAATCCAGCCCGTGACTAAGGATGCGGGTGTAACATCAAAAGCGGGATTAAACACGGGTGTATTTTCTGGGCTCCAGCGCACAGCGCCAAAACTGCCGCTGACACCTCGAACTTCTGCTGCATCGCGTTCTTCGATGGGTATCATATTCCCTTCGGGGCACTCAGGGTCAACGGTGGTGTAAGGGGCGACCACATAGAAAGGAATATTGTGATAATGGGCAATGACGGCTAAGGCGTAGGTGCCCACTTTATTGGCAAAGTCACCGTTAGCGGCAATTCTATCAGCGCCGACCAATACATAATCTACTTTGCCATCGCGCATCAACAAAGCGGCCATGTTGTCACAGATCAGGGTGTGGGGAATATTAAATTTACCCATCTCCCAGGCTGTTAATCGCCCTCCTTGCAGGAGAGGGCGGGTCTCATCCACGTAAACATGAATATTTTTCCCTTGATCATGGGCGGCTCTAATAACGCCTATGGCTGTGCCAACGCCTGCGGTGGCTAAGCTGCCGGTATTACAGTGGGTGAGAATATGGCTATTCGGCTTGATCAATTGAGCGCCGCGGCTCGCCATTGCGTCACATAAAGCGATATCTTCATGAAACAGCCGTTCAGCTTCTTTGGGGAGCGCGCCAGCGCCCTTAGTGTTGAGGACGGACAACATGCTGTCCATGTTATTCATGAGGTTAACAGCAGTAGGGCGGGCTGCACGCAAGGTGGTGGCAGCTTCCCTTAACTCGTTTTCATCTGCACCTTGTTCGGATAAGTGCCCGAGCAGCAAGCTTGCCCCAATGCCAATCAGGGGTGCACCACGAATCTGTAGTTTCTTGATCATATCCACCATAGATTTAACGCTATGGCAGGCAAGCCAAACCTCTTTGTCGGGCAGCTGGTGTTGATCCAACACACTTAGGGTGCCTTGTTGGTATTTAAGGCTGGTTGCGATCAGGTCTTGCATAAAAATCCTCGATTGACACACAGTTGACGTCGAAACATGTCACCGGGAATTATAGCGTGTATGGAAGCAAGGAGCAGCAGGCTTGTTGCTATCGATTAAGGAAAGCTTATGTTAGCCCGATAGGTGGAAGGGGATAACCTATCGGGCTGAGAGGGTTAGAATGTCATCTTTATACCAACATAAGCAGAGCGTCCCATACCGGGAACCGCAATTCCGTATGGTATTCCATTGATTGACATTGTTCTTCCTTGGCCGGTATATACGCCACCTGTAGGTAGCGTATAGTAACGATCAAACAAGTTATCTATGCCGAAATCTAAGCGCACTTGATTCCATGTATGGCTGGCTCTCAAGTTTACTAGGCTGTAGCCGGATGTGGAGGTCTCATTACGCACATCGGAACCATCGTCTTTGCTATCTACCACAAGCCATTCAAGGGCATTATCCCATCCCCCTTTCTGGTGGCTCAGCGTAAAACGTCCATTCAGAGGCATGATATTATATAGTTCATCATGGGTCTCTCGGTTTTCCCCTTGGGTGTAGTTGATTACACCCTTAAGGCCCCAATTACCCCATTCATTTGATGCGAGTGGCATTTGCATAGACAAGTCTATTCCGTAAAGGCGGGCAGATTGGTTCGTGTACTTTAATACATTGAACTGGTTATCCTTCCAGCCAGTTAATGCGACTGCATCGATATAGTCCTCGACGTACGTAAAGAATGGAGTAGCTGTGATGCGCCAGCGATCATCATTGGCGTGCCAGTCAAAGGTTGCAGACGCGGTATAAGCAGTCTCTGGCTTTAGATTGGTATCGCCTAAATAGCCATTACCATCGCCCACGAAGTTATTCATGGTGGCTGCCATCGCCCAGCTTGACCAAGTATATCGCTCATAAAGGTTAGGGGAGCGTACTTTTCGTGCTAACCCCATTTCGATGTCTAGCGTATCGCTGTATTGATAACGTGCTAATGCAGTGAGATCGACATTGTTATCCGTGCGATTACGGTTAAGTGCATTGAAGGCTGCCGACTCGCTTCCCTGATTTGCCATCATGCTATACCCATGAACGTCATCGGCGTCCGTTTGGACATGCTCGTAACGTGTGCCTAAGAGAGTGGTCCATTGATCGTTATGAATGGATTCCACTTCAGCGTAAATAGCCGCACGGTCTCGCTGTCCATTATTAATGTTTTGAAAGCTGTTAGGTCCCATCCCACCGCCTGAAGCGGTCCAGTAGTCATCCAGTCGGTAGCGCTGTAGTTCTGTACCGACACGTAGCAGTTGATCTTGATTGAGGTTTAGTTCTGCTTTTAGACTGAGGCCCGTATTTGAACTTTCAGAGTACATAGGCATGCCTGCTGCACATGTGTTTGCAGCGCCATCGACCATAAAACCAATAGGGCTGCAAGGTCGTCCGTCGGGGTTCGACAGGGCGCCGTACCAGAAACGCTTATCAGCACCAAAGTCCATAAAGTGATCAACGTCTTCATGATAGGTTTGAGCTTTTATTGAGCCCCACTCAAAATTACGACGCCATGATAGGTTGATCAGTTTTTGTGTGTTTTCAAGTAGATCCATGCGTTGATTAGGATAAAGCTGCTCCGGCATGTCCTGATAGCTGATTTGAGCCTCAAACAGGTTATCTTCGGTCTGCACCGCAACTCCCAATGCATGGTTTTGAGTTTCGTACGCGGTTGAACCGACTTCGTCTAAGTCCAAGGTATGTCCAGGGCGCCCCGTTTCTGTGAAGGTTTTGAAGTTTTTCCCTGCCTTGTAATTGTCGGCCTGACTCCAAGACCCATTATAATTGAGATGTACGGTTTCTGTTGCGTATGTGGCTTTGAGGTTGCCCCCGAATGCTGCATTGTTACTACGATAAAAAGAACCGATCTCGCCGTTGCTCATGCTGCCTTCCCCTGGTAGAGCAAATTCAGGCTGAGATGTCTCGGCAATGATCGTGCCGCCAATGCTATCACCGCCTACACTGACGGGGGTAATGCCAGCATAAACGTTGAGTTCCGCGATATTACTCGGTTCTATGTAGGAGAGAGGCGGATTCATATGGTTAGGGCATGTTGCAATAAGGTCCATCCCATCAACTTTGATACGTAAACGGTCATCTGCAAGTCCGCGGATTGACGGAAGGCTCGATACACCGCCTGCACTGTACAAACTGACACCTGGAATATCACGCAATAAGCTTGCGCTATCGTTAGTGGCTGCACGAAGCATTTCTATTCCAGAGGGGGATTTTTGTATTGCATTGTTCAGTGCGCTTGGTAAGGGTTTAGTTACCGTGATGACATGAGGTTGCGATGGATCTGCCCAGCTTAATTGAGCAGCAGAAACAAGCGCAATACTTATTGACAGTTGTCTTAGTTTAAATGGGGTGTGACGGGAGTTGATCATCTCAGTTCCTGCGTGTTTTAAGACGATCAGCAGCGCTCTTTTTTGTGAAGGGGATAGAGAGCGCTCCTGAGGGTTAATTTTCACGAGGATTATAGAGAAACTTCAGCCTCTTGAATTGTGACATAGTGTCGCACCATCAGGCGTCATGAAGGGTTATCGCTGGTGAGTTATATTCCCGAGGATATAAGTAGCTTTCACTGCTCGGTCATCGCCTAGTGTCATCAATACGAATAAGCGCTCTTCTAGGGTGGTGGCTTGTGCCATGCGGTATTGTAGTAAAGGCGTCGCATGATAATCCAGTACCACAAAATCTGCCTCTGTGCCGGGATGAAGCGTGCCGATATAGGTATCAAGATTTAAGGCTTTTGCACCCCCAAGCGTGGCTAGGTATAAGGACTTGAACGGGTTAAGTTTTTTCTGTTGTAGCTGCATTACTTTGTAAGCTTCGTTTAATGTTTGCAACATAGAAAAGCTCGTGCCAGCGCCCACATCCGTGCCTAATCCAACGTTAACCTTGTATTGTTCCATTTTATTAAGATCAAAAAGACCACTGCCTAAGAACAAATTTGAGGTGGGACAGAACGCAAGTGAGGATTGTGTATCAGCAAGTCGCTGACATTCTGATTCGCACAAATGTACGCCGTGGGCAAACACGGAACGTCTACCGAGCAGACCATAGTGGTCATAGACATCCAGATAGCCTTCTTGCTCCGGAAACAGGGTCTTGACCCACTCAATTTCCTGCTTGTTTTCACTTAGATGGGTATGTAGATAAAGATCAGGAAACTCATGCAACAATTGGCCAGCCAGTGCGAGCTGTTCTTCACTGCTGGTGGGAGCAAAGCGTGGTGTCACTGCATAGTGTAAGCGGTTCTTTCCATGCCATCGCTCAATGAGGGCTTTACTGTCTTGATAGCCACTTTGAGGCGTGTCGAGGAGGGCATCTGGTGCGTTGCGATCCATCATAACTTTTCCTGCGATCATTCGCAGGTGTTTGTCGTCTGCGGCTTCAAAAAAGGCATCTACGGATTCTGGGTGCACCGTGCCAAATACTAAAGCGGTGGTTGTGCCATTTCTCAGTAGCTCGGTTAGAAAAAGCTTGGCGACTGTATCAGCATGGTTTTTGTTGGAGAATTTTTGCTCCTCCACAAATGTATAGTTGTTTAGCCAATCCAATAATTGCTCCCCGTAAGAGGCGATCATTCCTGTTTGGGGGTAGTGTATATGGGTATCCACAAAACCTGGTGTGATCAGTGCATCCGGGTAGGTTGTTATCGGTGTGTTATCCGGTAGCGAAGGGAGGAGGTCCGGTGCATGGCCGATGGCTTTAATCAGCCCATTTTCGACAACCAGCAGTCCATCTTCGAAGTATTCATAACTTGCCATTGGCCCGACTTCGGCGGGGTCGGCAATTGAGTGGAGTAACGCAGCGCGAAAAGCTTGGATTGTGTGTGTCATGTGATGGTTGTCCGGTTATGGGTATAGGTGGGGGCTTTAACGGTTCATTTTACTTGGCTGAGGAGGTGTACGTCAGCGTTAATTGTGTCTGGCTGCGTTGTTGATTCTTTGCGTGGTGCTCTTTGTTGGTAATGCTGAATGATTTCTGCGGCGATTGAAACAGCGACCTCACCAGGAAGTTTGCCAGGTATCTTTACCTCCCCGATGGGGCAGGTGAGCTGTGCTACGGCTTCTTCACTAAACCCTCTATGTTTCAGTCTATGCTCAAATTTACGTCGTTTTGTTATTGAGCCGATCATACCGACGTATCGGGCATCGCCCCGTTTGAGAATAGCCTCGATGAGTGATTGATCTAAGTGGTGATTATGGGTCATGACTAAATAGAAGCTGTTTTGAGGTTGGTTAGCTATTTCGCTGACAGGGTCATCACTAATGCAGGCGGTTGTATTTTCCGGAGTGCTTACCGGAAAAAGCGAAGCGCGTTCATCAATCCATGTAACCTGAACGGGTAGGTTAGCTAATATTGGGATCAGTGCATTAGCGACATGCCCTGCACCACATAGGCTAATATGTAGGCTGCGGGGAATAATCGGCTCAAAAAGCAATGTAACCGTACCACCACAACACTGGCCTAGGCTGGCCCCCAAAGAAAAGTGTATTTGCGATGGCGAGTAGGCTTTGTCTTTTAGCATTCGTTGGGCGAGTTTTATCGCTTTATGTTCCAGATGACCTCCACCAATCGTGTCGAAGCTGCTCTGTGCAGTGACGACCATTTTTGAACCGCTGTTTCTGGGTGTTGATCCCCGATTATCAATAATGGTCACAAGGATCGCCGCTTCCCCAAGAGCCTGTAGTTGGTTGAGGGAGGTTAACCACTTCATGACATAGATTCTCTACTTACCAGTTGGTGTTTTAGCTTTTCAATACCCAGCAGAACTTTTTCGGGGGTGGCGGGGGCATCTATATCGGGGTGGTATCGATACTCTGACAAGCTAGAGACAGCATCCTTAATTGCGCACCAGACTGAAATGCTCAGCATAAAGGGAGGTTCTCCTACCGCTTTGGAATGGTAGACTGTATCTTCTGGGTTTTTACGATTCTCGACCAGATCGACATTAAAGATGAGCGGTGTATCAGAGATCGCTGGAATTTTATAGCTTGCAGGGCTATTCGTCATTAAGCGACCGTGTTCATTCCAGCATAATTCCTCGGTGGTTAACCAACCCATTCCTTGTATGAAGCCTCCTTCGATCTGCCCAATATCGATAGCTGGATTTAATGAAGCGCCGACATCGTGCAGAATATCGGTACGAAGAACTTTATATTCTCCTGTTAATGTATCAACGATGACCTCAGAGCATGAGGCTCCCCAAGCAAAATAGTAGAAAGGATGGCCGCTGGCGCTATCTCTATCGTAGTGAATTTTCGGGGTTTTATAAAAGCCCGTGCTGGATAGCGAAATTTGAGAAAAGTAAGCGTCTTGTACCAATGTGTCGAAGCTCACCAGAGCCTCACCGACTTGAACACAGTTATTTTTGAATATAATGGCTGAGGTATCCACGTTGTAGCGTTCAGCCGCAAAGTTTATTAAGCGCTGTTTTAGCGTGCGTGCTGCCGCTTGTGCCGCTTTGCCATTGAGATCTGCGCCTGATGAGGCGGCAGTTGGTGAGGTATTGGGTACTTTACTGGTATCTGTAGCGGTTATCTGTATGCGCTCGATACTGACTTGTAACTCTTCAGCGACAATTTGAGCTACTTTGGTATTCAAACCTTGCCCCATCTCTGTACCGCCATGGTTCAGTTGAATACTGCCGTCGGTATAAATATGGATTAAGGCGCCCGCCTGATTAAGAAAGCCCGCCGTAAACGATATGCCAAATTTCACCGGTGTTAAGGCGATACCTTTACGCAGGAAAGGATGTTTGTTATTGAATTCGATAATCTGTTTTCTGCGCTGGCGGTAGTCCGCGTTTTGTTTTACCTGTTCGAGAATATCCTTGATGGGATTGTCCTCAATCGTCTGGTAATAATGAGTAATATTTCTGTCGTGCTGACCATAGAGGTTGCGCTCTCGCACGGTGAGAGGGTCTTCACCTAGAAAACGTGCTATTTCATCCATAATGTTTTCAATGGCAAGCATACCTTGTGGCCCGCCAAACCCGCGATAAGCGGTATTGGAGGCGATATGTGTTTTGCAACGATGCCCGGTAATGAGAGCGTCACCCAAGTAATAGGCATTGTCCGCGTGGAACATGGCGCGATCCACTATGGAGCCTGACAAATCCGGAGAGAACCCACAGTTGCCTGACAACTCTATATTGACACCTTGAAGCACACCTTTTTGATCAAACCCAACATCGTATTCGACGAAAAATGGATGTCGCTTTCCGGTCATCATCATGTCATCGGAACGGGCCAAACGCATTTTTGCAGGCATCCTTGTTTTTTGCGCTACAACCGCTGCAAGACAAGCGGGGCCTGCTGCTTGAGTTTCTTTACCGCCAAATCCTCCACCCATTCGGCGCATATCGATGGTGATTTTGTGCATAGGTAGCCCCAGAACGCTAGCTACGAGTTTTTGAACTTCAGTAGGGTTTTGGGTGGAGCAGTAAACCAGCATTCCGCCATCTTCGGTGGGTATGACGTTGGATACTTGTGTCTCTAAGTAGAAGTGCTCTTGGCCGCCTATATTGAGTTGCCCTTTAAGACGATGCACAGCGTTGGCGATGGCTTTATGCGCGTCACCACGTTTGTGCTGGTGGCTCTGCATAACAAACTGTTTTTTGTGTAGTGCTTCTTTTACATCAAGCAGCGTTTCCAGTGGTGCATATTCAATGGTGGCTAATTGTGCTGCTTCTCTGGCTATGTCATAGGAAGGGGCTGCAACAACAAACAGTGGTTGTCCCCAGTATTCCACTTTGCCATGTGCTAGTAGTGGGTCGCCAGGAAGTACTGCGCCAATATCTAGTTGGCCTGGGATATCGTCGGCTGTAATCACACAAGCAACCCCTGGGTACTGGCGGCAGGCGTCCACATCTAATTTTGTGATAGTGGCATGGGCTTGCTCACTCAGTCGCGCATAGACGTGTAGGTGGTTAGGATACTCAAGTTGATCATCAATATAGCGGGCTTCACCACTAACATGTCGCTCGGCGCTCTCATGGGGGAGTTTTTTACCGACACCCGACGTGAGTGTCTGTTTGAAGGCTAGTTCCAGTGCCTCCGAAGACAAGGTAGGGGGGTTAGATTTCGACATGGTCACTCACTCGTGTTATCAAGTTACTATCGTGCTGTGACTCCCACCAAAGCTTCATTAATAGATTTCGGGCGGTTAGGGTGCGGTATTGTGCACTGGCTCTAAAATCAGACAGAGCGTTGAAGTCGTCATTTAAAGCAGGGATAGCCTTCTCTAATACAGAGAATTGCCATGGCTGACCTGCTAGCGCTCTTTCACACTTAACAGCTCGCTTAGGGATAGCCGCCATACCACCAAAGGCGATTCGTACCTTCGTGATTAAACCGTTATGCAGTTGTAAGTGGAAAGCACCACACACAGCAGAGATATCATCATCGAGACGTTTAGATACTTTGTAGATGCGGTAGAGGCTTTGTGGGTGTTTTCTTGGAATAATAATCTTCTCTATATACTCGCCGGGTAATAGGTGTGTTTTTCGGTAGTCGATAAAAAATTCATCTAAGGGCATACAGCGTATATGGCCATTGCGCCTCAGTTGTACGCTTGCACCTGCCGCAATCAAGGCTGGGGGGGAATCACCAATGGGTGATGCGTTGGCAATGTTACCCCCGAGAGTGCCTTGGTTGCGAATTTGTAAGGACGCGAATCGGTCGAGTAACTTACCCAAATCTGGATACTCCTGGCTGAGTATAGAGTGGCAGTGGCTCAATGTGCAGGCTGCGCCTATCTCAATATGGCTATCGCTGCGGTTAATGCGTTTTAGTGCTTCAATATGACCAAGATAAATGATGGGGCTTAAACGGTGATGCATCTGTGTAATTTCTAAGGCTAGGTCCGTTCCTCCTGCTAGAATACGCGCGCTAGGGTTTTGGAGGAGTAGCTTGTCCAGCTCATCAAGCGTCCTTGGAGAGTAGCTCTCGCTCCCTTGTGCCCGTATACCGCTTAAATGACTATTCTGTAGCGCTTTGAGTTGGGCAATGGTGTTGTTTGTTTGCTGATCGAATATGTCATTGCTTGGTGTATCGCAGATCTGTTTTGCTGCATTAATGATCGGTTGATAGCCTGTACAGCGGCAAAGGTTGCCCGATAGGGCTTCGAGAGTATCCTCTCTTTGGTATGTTGTTTTCTTTTTCTGTAAAGCAAAAAGGGACATAACTATGCCTGGGGTACAGAAGCCACATTGAGACCCGTGATGCTCCACCATTGCCTGCTGGACTGGGTGTAGTTTCGCTTGTTTGAGTGCTTCAATGGTAATTAGCTGCTTACCTTCTAAAGCGGGTAACAGGGTTAGGCATGTATTGATCGCCTCATAGCAAAGCGTTTCATCCTGCAACGAAACGAGTACAGCGGTGCAAGCCCCACAATCACCAGAGGCACATCCCTCTTTTGTACCAGTTAGTTGTTTATGTTGGCGAAGATAGTTTAGCACCGTCGTATTGGGGTCGATGGCCTCAATGATTTCTGGTGTTTTGTTCAGGAGGAAACGTATCACCTTATAGTGCTCCAATACTGTTTACCTGACGGGAATACTAGGTTTAAGAATAGGTCTTTTCTGACTTTTAGGTCAAGTAATGGGCATACCAAAGAGATCTTTAGTGCCGTAAAGGGCAAGCAATTGCTATACCAGTTAGCTTTTCCTTATAGTGCTAGAGTATATGTGTTGTCATGCTAGCACTGGGCAAGGCTGGGAAGCAGTGGTTTGTTGTTTTAGGTAATGAGATGCGTCAAGTGATAAGAAAAGGGTACCGATTAACCGTCACAGGATTGGTGCAAGGCGTAGGCTTTCGCCCTTTTGTGTGGCACCTTGCCCGACAGTTGAAGTTAAGAGGGCAGGTATGGAATGATGCTTCAGGTGTGACGGTGGAGTTGGTCGCATCTTCGCAACAGCGGGATCAATTCATTAACGCATTGACGACAGCGCTTCCTCCTCTTGCTCGAATCGGACATCTTTCCTGCATGGATGCAGAGTTAGTGATTAATTCACCGGATTTCCAGATCGTCGAGAGCCGCAACGGCGATCCGCTAACCGGGTGTGTGCCGGACGCAGCAACATGCCCTGCGTGTATTTCGGAGCTAAAAGATCCCTCTAATCGCCGCTATCGCTACCCTTTTATTAATTGCACCCATTGTGGGCCGCGTTTAAGTATTCTTCGTGGCATCCCCTATGATCGTTACCAAACGAGTATGGCTGAGTTCCGATTATGCGAAGATTGCCAAGAAGAGTACGATAATCCAGCTGATCGTCGCTTTCATGCTCAACCCAATGCCTGTGCTGTGTGTGGGCCCAGATTATGGGTATGTGATGGAGAGAGTACAGAAATAAACTCTGTCTCAGATCCGTTTCAGCTGATAAGTGAACAGATTCGGCAGGGGAGTATTATCGCAATAAAGGGAATTGGCGGTTTTCATCTCGTCTGTGATGCGACCTCCAAAGCGGCGCTTCAACGCTTGCGAGAGCGAAAGCAACGCCCAGATAAGCCCTTTGCGCTCATGTTTCGAGATTGTGAAAGTGTACAGCGATATGCGTGCCTTGATTCGGATGCTCGTCAGCTACTGCAATCTGCTAGTGCGCCGATTGTGCTGTTGGCATCTAAGTATCAGTTACCAACAGAGGTAGCACCCGGCCAGTCACGTTTAGGGTGTATGTTACCTCACTCACCTGTGCATCATTTGTTACTGGAATCTTTTGAGTCCCCCCTTGTAATGACGAGTGCGAACCGCTCTGGCTCGCCGCAGGTGATTGATAACGATGAGGTGGTATCTCAGCTTCAGGGGATCGCTGACTACTATGTTTTGCATGATAGGGAGATTGTTAATCGTGTTGATGACTCTGTTGTGACATTAAACTCCCACTCTGAAGGGAGTAACAATTATCCTAAAATGCAGGTGATCAGAAGAGCACGAGGCTATGCGCCCGCTCCGATGAAGCTGCCTCCCGGTTTTGAGCGAGCACCGGATTTATTAGCATTAGGTGGTGAGCTTAAGAACACTATTTGTCTAATTAAAGGGGGACAGGCGATAGTGAGTCAGCACCTAGGTGATCTCGAAGATGTGCGCACCTATGATGAATACCTCAATACTATCAAGAGGTATCAATGTTTATATGCACTGAAACCATTTTGCTTAGTGGCAGACAATCACCCAGAATACCTATCCAGTAAATATGCGAAAGCCAGTGGTAAAAGGGTTGAATGGGTCCAGCATCACCATGCCCATTTGTCCAGCTGTCTGGCGGAACATCAGTGGTCACTAGGGAGAGGTGATCTGCTTGGTCTCGCATTGGATGGTTTGGGGTTGGGGGATGATGGCACGTTCTGGGGAGGGGAAATTTTTCAGTTTAACTACCGTCAGTACACTCGCGTAGCGCATTTTGACCCGGTACCTTTGGTGGGAGGGGTTCAGGCTATATTGGAGCCATGGCGCTGTTTAGTAGCGCAACTGCATCATTACGATTTGCTAGATGAAGCACTCACGCAACTTCCTTGGCTAGTTGATAAACCTATCCCTGTTGTTCGATCTATGCTTAAAAAACAACTGAACTCCCCCATGAGCAGTTCGGCAGGGCGCCTATTTGATGCGGTTGCCGCCTTGTTAGGCTTATCTCGCGACCGGATAACGTATGAAGGGCAGGCCGCTATAGAACTAGAGTCCTTGGCAGAGAGTGTGCTATCTGTGGATCGTATCTACCCGGTGGATTGGAGATATAACGGCGAGATGCGGATTCTATGTTGGGATCGCTTATGGTCGGCGATGCTGGATGACCTATCCCGTGATACAGATCCTGCATTGATTGCGTGTGCGTTCCACCACTCTTTGGCACATGTTTTGGCAAATTTATTGAATGATTTATCTCAAGTAACCTCTATTACAACGGTGGTGCTAAGTGGGGGTGTGGCACAAAACCGGCTATTGTGTCGGCTACTTGCAGAAAAACTAGCTAGCTTTGGCTTAACGCTATTAACCCATAAGCAGCTACCCGCTAATGATGGCGGGCTGAGTTATGGGCAAGCTGTTGTTGCGGCTGCTCGCCAGTTATAGTTATACCGTTACCTTTGTAAGCTCTTGTGTCATCCTTCTGATCTCTTCACCGACGATCTGAACTGCTTGTTCGTTACGCTCCGATGGACGATCAGTGAAGTTCAGGCGCATGCAGTGGCGATATTTACCGCTGGCTGAAAAGAGTACACCTGGTGCGATACAGACTCCTAGCTTCATGGTGCGCTCATTTAGCATTACGGTGTCAATCTCAACGGGTAACTCGACCCACAGTAAAAATCCCCCTTGTGGGTAGCTAATTCGGGTACCTTGCGGGAAATACTTTTCTATCCAGCCGATCATGGCATCACGGCTTTGTTGGTATTGTGTACGCATTTTTCGAATGTGACGTTCATATCCGCCTTGGGCTATAAACTCTGCTATCGCGACTTGTGGCAGAGTGGCGGTGCTGGCGGTAACGACGTACTTCATATGTATGACCTGGTTAACATAACGCCCCGGAGCAACCCAACCTACACGAAGCCCAGGTGCCAGCGTTTTTGAAAAAGAGGAGCATAAAAGCACGCGACCTTCATTATCGAATGACTTAATCGAAGGAGGGCGGGGTGCGTGGTAGGCAAGATCACCATAGATGTCATCTTCGATGATGGGTAGATCATAGGGTGCAGTGATCTCCAGCAAACGTTGTTTGTGCTCGACTGGCATGGTGTAACCTAAGGGGTTATTGCAAGTTGGCGTGATTTGGATGGCTTTAATCGGCCACTGCTCCAGCGCAAGTTGCAGCGCCTCTAAGCTGATACCGGTTTCTGGATGGGTTGGTATTTCCAGCGCTTTGAGGCCATGGGCCTTGATCGCTTGCATTGAGCCATAGAAACTGGGTGAATCCACGGCAATGATGTCACCCGGTTGGCTAATAGCCCGTAAACTAACAGAAAGTGCTTCTTGGCAGCCCGTCGTGGTAATGATGTCATCCGGGTGTAATCGGCATCCGGAGTCCACCATTAGCCTTGCTATCTGTAATCGTAGTTTATCAGACCCTCTTAGGTGCTCATAAGAGAGGATACTCGACTGCGCATAACGATTAAGGTCCGACATGATCCGACTGAGAGGTTTTAATGTAGGCGCTTCTAAATCAGGAATTGCCCGCCCAAGTTGGACAATATCTTGACTGGTGTTAGCGCATAAAAGATTTAACACCTCCTCCCATTGAGAAACTTCTAAAGGTCGCTGCACCGGTCTACTGACATCGGGCAACTGTTGGGGAGCTTTTTGTCGATTGAGTACATAGTACCCCGATTTAGGGCGAGGCGCGGCAAGCCCCTGATCCTCTAATAAACGGTAGGCTTCTTGTGCGGTTGAGATACTGACTTCAAAGGTTTTACTGACGTCGCGAATAGAAGGAAGCCGCTCACCCGCTTGGTAATAGGATTGTTCTATACGTTCAGAAATAGCGTGGGCAACCTGCTCATAACGTTTCATTACAGTTTTCCTGTACAGTTATTTTTTCGGGTACAGATTGTGGTTTCTATATCGATACAGATAAGTGTTTTTCTTATCTGTATTGGTTTTAAAAATATTTGTCTGAATCTGTATCGGTTTCAGTTTAAGGCATAAGCTATCTTCCATCAATGATATGGAGGGCAGAACGATGATTATTATTGAAGTCATCCGGCGAATATTGGAGCGTTTGAAGTTTTTGCGTCAGCGCCAACAAACACGTAAGCAACTAATAATGTTGAGTGCCTACGCTTTGAAAGACGTAGGCATTACACGATCAGAGGCTCTGGCAGAAGGGTCAAAGCCTTTCTGGAGGGATTAGTTATGTCACTAGCCACTCGATTAGAACAAGGTTCGCTGTCACAACCAACGTGGTCCGCGTCCCAAAAGGGTTTGCTATTAGGGTTACTTGCGACGGTACTCTTCTCAATGACATTACCGGCAACGCGCTGGAGCGTGCAGTTTTTTGACCCGGTAGCAATTGGCTTTGGTCGCTCGGCAATTGCATCCATCGTTGCAGCTATTTTGCTTGGAGTCTTCAATGTACCTTGGCCGAGTGCGCGTCAGATTAGACTTCTGTTGCTAACGGCCTGTGGTGTTGTGTTGGGTTTTCCTGTTTTGTCAGCGCTTGCTATGAGAGAGATGGGGGCTGGACAAGGTGGTGTATTGATGGGGATTTTGCCTCTGCTAACCGCAGTATTTGGTAGTTTCCTTAATCATGAAAGAAACCCTCTGGGATTCTGGCTATGCAGTTTGGCTGGTGCGCTGGTTGTCATTGCTTTTTCATGTCGAGAAGGTGTGACATCGGTTGCGTTTGGTGATTTTGTGTTAATGCTAGGTATCCTGCTATCAGCGGTAGGCTATGCTTTGGGAGGTAAATTATCAGCAGAGATGCCTGGGTGGCAGGTGATCTGTTGGGCCTTGGTTTTGACGTCCCCTATTACTTGGAGTGGCTATCTGTGGTTTGGTGTAGCGCCTTTGCAGCACAGTTTCTCCGGATGGTTAGCATTTATTTATCTGGCGTTAGTCAGTCAACTGTTTGGCTTTTTTCTTTGGAATAAAGGCTTGGCATTAGGCGGTATTTCACGGGTAAGCCAAATACAATTATTGCAGCCATTTTTCACACTGTTGTTAGCAGGTGTTTTTTTGGGAGAGGTTATCGATCTGTGGACACTTATGTGTGCCGCCTTGGTGGTTGCGCTTGTCTACTCAGGCCGACGTTTTAAGTTAAATCAGGAAGTTAAGTCATGAATAAGCTCGATTTCTATACGCTGGATGTCTTTACCAATACGCCTTTTTCTGGGAACCCGCTGGCAGTTTTTATCGATGCAGGACATTTGTCTGATCAGCAAATGCAAAGTATCGCTCGGGAAATGAATCTATCGGAAACCGTCTTCATTCGAAAAAAAACAGCAAAAAATCGTTGGTCCATTCGAATTTTTATGCCTAACGGTGAAATTCCCTTTGCTGGGCATCCTACGGTGGGTACTGCTCTATTGTTGCGCTCTCTGGGGTGGTTGGAAGCATGTGATAATGAAGAGGATCTGATCCTTGATGAGGTTTCAGGTGCGGTTCCAGTAGTATTTAAAGGACAAGAGCCAGAGGTGACGGCTATATTCCAAACGCCGCAACTCCCGGTTATTGATGTTGAGAAGAGCACGTTAACCCAAGCAGATATGGCAACTATGCTGGGTTTATCTTTGGCTGATATCGTTGAACAGCCTTTTGTTGCAAGTTGTGGTGTGCCCTATCAGATTATTCAACTGACATCAGTCAAGGCGCTATCCTTGGCCAGATTGAACCTCAGCTACTGGCGAGAAAAGCTGGAAGATCATATAGCTCCAGATCTGTGTTTGTTTGCGTATAGTGAGTCAGATGTAGATATTCAAATGCGTATGTTTGCCCCCGCCGCCGGTATTGCAGAAGACCCCGCAACGGGTAGTGCCGCTGCTGCCTTAGTGGGAGGCTTGGCATTAAAGCACAATTTGAAAAAAGACACCGGCTGGATGATCTCTCAAGGTACAGAGATGGGGCGCCCTAGCCGCATTGGCACGCATGTACGTATCAACGAATCGGGCATTGTCGCTGTTGAAGTATTTGGTGGGGCCGTTGTTATCTCACAGGGCTCGTTATTGCGCCAGCCATTGTGAACAGGTCTATCATTTATTGAAAAATGCCTGACAGGGGTGAACTTTCTGCAAAAGCTGTCTATGCTGATAAAAGGTGACTTCATATTATAAAAACAAAATAAAGGAGGTCGGCGATGTTTCAAGAATTTCGCCATATTCGACTGCAAGAGATAGCCGATGTTAATCATCTGCTCACCCCTGAACAGTCTTCTGCACCGATTGGCTTACATAGCCCTGCCGTAGCGGTAATGACTGATTTTGAAACGGTAACCCCTGTCACTGTTTCGCAAAATCAGCAAGTGGACGAGGCGTTAGAGTGGATGAAGAGCCAACATGTTCGGTTTCTTTTCGCCGTCAATGCAGATAATCAACTCTCGGGTGTGGTGACGGCCAGAGACATTATGGGGCGTCGCGTGATGTCCTGTATGCAAACCAATGGTTTATCGCGGGAGGATGTGCTGGTTAAGCATATTATGGTTGGCAAATCGCAGTTACAAGCACTGACCTTTGAGCAGTTACAACATGCAAAAATTGGCGATGTGATGCTGACTTTAAAAGGCTCAGGTGAGCAGCATGTTTTGATCATTGATGAGAGTTTAGCCGGTGTAAAGCGAGTGAGGGGTATTATTTCAGCCAGCGATATCTCTCGAAAGCTAAAGGTGGGTTTTGAAGTGATGTATGAAGCAAAATCATTCGCCGAGATAGAACGGATTATTACGCATGGTGGAGGAATTTAACTGAATCTATTGATCTGTGCCTAGATTTATTTATACTCGCGAAAAATCAATAAGCCCGTACTGGAAATACCATTACGGGCTATTTAGTTTATAAACGATGAGAAATAAACGAGGTGACCCCCGCAGTGAAACACCCTGATCTGATTCAACCGTCAACTTGGACAAAAATCAAAAAACTGGCAGACGCTAAAGAAACACCTTTTATCGTGATTGACCTAGATACGATCAAGCAGAAATATTTAGAGTTAGCGGCTGGTTTTGAGTATGCCCATATCTATTATGCTGTTAAGGCTAACCCGGCGGATGAAGTGATATCGCTATTGGCAGAGTTAGGGTCCAAGTTTGATATAGCGTCTACTTATGAATTAGACAAGGTGTTACGTCACAATGTATCCCCAGATCGTTGCAGTTACGGTAACACTATCAAGAAGCGTAATGATATTCGCTATTTCTATGAGAAAGGCGTTCGGCTGTTTGCCACAGATTCAGAGGCAGATCTTCGTAATATTGCGGAAAATGCGCCAGGATCTCGCGTGTACATTCGGATTTTAACTGAAGGTGCTGAAGGTGCAGATTGGCCGCTATCCCGAAAGTTTGGGTGTAGTCCTGAAATGGCCGTAGAGCTTGCAGTCCTCGCCAATGATCTAGGGTTAGAGCCTTATGGTATCTCCTTTCATGTAGGATCTCAGCAGCGCGAGATAGATGTGTGGGATGGTGCTATTGCTAAAGTGAAAACAGTTTATGACCGCCTCTATAATGATCATGGTATTGCACTGAAAATGATTAATTTGGGCGGAGGCTTCCCTGCTCAATATAACCAAAAAACCAATGACTTCCAGACCTATGTTGAAGAGATAACTCGTTACTTAACAGAAGATTTTCCGGATGATGTTCCTGAAATCATTATGGAGCCTGGGCGCTCTTTAGTGGGTGACTCGGGTGTCATGGTATCTGAAGTTATATTGATCTCTAGAAAATCATCCTCCTCTTTAGAGCGCTGGGTCTATACCGACGTTGGCAAGTTTAATGGCCTCATCGAAACGCTAGACGAGTCGATTAAGTACCGCATATATACAGAACGTGATGGGGAAGAGGAAGATGTGATTCTGGCGGGGCCGACTTGCGATAGTATGGATATCATGTATGAAAATCACAAATACCAGATGCCATTGTCGCTAGATATTGGAGATCGACTTTATTGGTTATCAACAGGAGCCTATACCAGCAGTTATTGCTCTGTGGAATTTAATGGTTTTCCGCCTCTGAAAAGTTATTTTATATAGCTTCCTCTTATTCGAAGGCTTTTGGTATATACCAAAAGCCTTTTGTTTTCTCTATAAAAGTTTAAGTAAATCAACTGCTAAAGTGCTCCTTAAATGCTATATTACATAAGCTGTAAAATGAACATATAAAGCTGTGTGCCTATAAGTTCTAAGCATATATTTCGATCTTATAATCATAATAAAAGAGCTGTCGATGAAAAGTGATGCGTCTGGAGATTGGCTGGGTAAAGCGGATCAAACCAGCGTTTGTATTGGGTACTATGACCCGGAAAGGGATGAGTTAAGGGTCTATAAACACGAACCTGAACAATTTTTAGGTTACGAAGATAGCGACTGTCTGAGGCAGGGATTCTTATCCTCTGTTGTACATGAAGATGATCTACCTTTGTTCAGTGCTGTTTGGCAGCGTTGGCTTGACACAGATATTTTTCAGGAGATGAGCCTGAGACTGAAGTGTCATAGCGGTGATTATATGTTGGTGGGCTTTCGTGTAGCGGGTGACTTACCTGCTAAGAAAGCGCTGTTTCCTCTTCGTTTAACGGCTTCTCTAAAGCCTTATAATGGCAAAACCTGCTTACAAAAAAATGCGCTGCTTGCCATGCAGCAAGCAGGTTTTCAAGTTTTATGCCTGAGTGCTAACGGAGATATCCTAGAAGCCAATCAAGCTACGTCCGACTTTTTAGGCTACAGCCTAGAAGAACTGTTACGTCTGAAGATCTTTGATATTGATGCACAATGCTCGAAAGAGCGGTTTACCCTCCTGTTGGATGAACTTCGCAGTAATAAAGGCCAAATTCGGTTTGAAACTCGTTATATCTGTAATGATGGTGATTCTCATCCCGTTGAAGTTTTTCAATTATCACTGGCGCAGCCGGAAGGTGATGATCTCTTTATTGCGATTGTACAAGATATATCCCGTCGCTATGAAGATCAGCAAGCGATTGCTTTAGAGCACCAACGTGCGAACTACTACCTCGACATTGCTGGCGTTATTATGGTGACATTGGATTTAGAGGGCAGGGTAACCTTACTTAATCGTTTTGCTTGTCAGTTGCTGGGTGTTGATCAGTCAGAAGCTATTGGTTTAGATTGGTTTGATAATTTTCTGCCGGAAGTAGGCAGAATCCCTGCCCGGCGAGCTTATAACCGCTTAATGAGTTTAGGAACAGCACCTAATCAAGAGGTCGAAAAACACGTATTGACCCGTTCTGGGGAAGAGCGCTTGATTTTGTGGTATAACCGCGTGCTGGAAGATGAGCATGGCAATCGAGTTGGTATTCTTTCTTCGGGTACGGATATAACCGATAAGACAGAAATGAGTGGGCAACTTTCTTTGGTCAATGCGATGGTTGATCATAGCTTTGATCCGCTTATCTGTGCCTCACCTGATGAGCAGTTTCGCATAATCTACGCCAATGATGCAGCTATTCAGCACTTTGGTGTCAGTGCTGAACTTCTATATAAGACCCATATATTTGACTGGGATCCGGATCATTCTCTGTCGATACTCAAAAACAACTGGAGATCGATACAAACCCAGCCCCGTAAAGTAGAAACACGCCACCGCCTCACGTCAGGTGAAGAGATACCTATCGAGGCTTCCTCTCGGGCATTTGTTTATCATGACACAGATTATATGATCACGGTTTTCAAAGATTTACGGGATCGTATCAGCTTTCAAACGGCAGTAAAGACGGCTCAAGAGCGCTCTAAGTTACTATTGGAACACAGCAACGAAGGCATATTTGGCTTAGATTGTGATGGGGTTACGACCTTTATCAACCCTGCTGCGGCGATGATGCTCGGTTATGATCCTGATGAGCTGATCGGCAAGAGAAATCATGATTTGATCCACCACTCTGATGTTAATGGTGTTCATATGCCTGAGTCAGAGTGTCGTATGATTTTGGCAATTCGTAACGAAAAAAGTTACCGAGTTGAAACGGATGTCTTGTGGCGTAAAGATGGTACTTGCTTTCCCGTAGAGTATTGGAGCTCTCCTATTCTGGATAATGATCATGTAGTCGGTGCAGTAGTAACCTTTCACGATATTACTCACCGAAAACAAGCCGAGGAACAGATTCGTTATCTTGCTTTTCATGACTCCCTGACGGGGTTACCTAACCGCCGACTATTTATGGATCGCTTTGAGCATGAAATATCTCAGGAAAAGCGCTCTGGCTTAAAATCAGCACTACATATGTTGGATTTGGATCATTTTAAAGAGATAAATGACACCCTTGGGCATCCTGCTGGTGATCAGTTACTGATTGCTGCTGCTCAGCGTATTGAAGGGTTACTCAGAGAAGGTGATACTTTTGCTCGACTGGGTGGGGATGAGTTCGCTATTTTGCAAAGTAATATAAAGGATTTATCGGATGTCGCCAGTTTAGCTTCTAAAGTCATTCAAAGTTTTAATAATTCATTTCTTGTATCCGGAAGCCGTCTTAGAACCAATACCAGTATTGGCATTGTTATATGTGATACCGAAACCTCCGTTAATGAATTGATCTCTAGAGCGGATGTGGCTTTATATCGAGCAAAAGAGCAGGGCCGTGGTTGCTTTGTGTTTTATCAAGAGGAGATGACTGAAAGGGTGCAACGTGATGCCGAACTGGCGCATATGCTCAGTAGTGCACGTTTCTTACAGCAGTTGTATTTGGTTTATCAACCACAATTTGATTGTATATCGGGACGGCTAGTCGGTATGGAGGCACTGCTGCGCTGGGATCATCCACAGCGTGGCTTGATCCCGCCGCTCACATTTATTCCCATTGCTGAAAAGCGAGGCATGATTGATGACATTGGTCTGTGGGTCGCTCAACATGTCTGCATGGACGCTGTGAAGTGGATATCAGAAGGTCTACGTTTTGGAACGGTGTCGTTTAATCTATCCCCAGTGCAATTGCGCAGTGAACAAGGCATTAAACAGTTATTATCGGTACTGAATGAGTCAGGTGTCCCCCTAGAAACCTTTGAAGTTGAAGTAACGGAGTCCGCCTGTATGGATGCGTCAGATGAAACTTTGGGGATTCTTGAGCAATATGTAGCTCAAGGCCTGAGGATCGCGATTGATGATTTTGGTACGGGCTACTCATCAATGGTTGCGTTGAAAAAACTGAGCGCATGTCGTTTAAAGATTGATAAAAGTTTTGTCAGGGATATGCTCCATGATGAGAATGATGGCATGATCGTGAATGCCACTATTGCTCTGGCTCATTCTTTAGGTTTGTCCGTTGTGGCGGAGGGCGTGGAATCCGAAGAACAGCTTTCGATGCTGACAGCCCAAGGCTGTGATGCGGTGCAAGGGTATTTTTTGGGTTACCCCATGAGTCAAAGTGATACAGAGAAGTTTTTGGGAATACTAGCCGAAAGAACCGGATAGAGCGCGGCCTATCCGGTTAAACAAGATGTTAAGTCAGGTTGAATTTAGCCCACATGATCAAGTGTACGGGCGCGGAACTGGGCACCGCGTTCTTGTGCTAAGACTTGGCAGGCTGAAATATCTACCCCATCTAATCCGTCGATGGCGGTCACGGTTACGTCAGGTATCCAGTGAGATGCTCTCTCGATAAAAGAAAGCACTGCAGAATAACTGTGAGGTAAACTTGGTGAGCAATGTTTCTCATAAAGGTGTTCATTTTGAGCGTTGAGAGAAACAGACACGGCATCGATACATGTGGCCAAGAGTGGCACAATATCTTCTTTATGAAAGAGACTACCAAGCCCATCTGTATTTAAACGGGTTTTTCCACCACTGGCCTTAACTGCATTCGCGACCCTGATCAAGGCCTTCAGCCTTAACGTAGGTTCCCCAAATCCACAAAATACCACTTCTTCATATTGTTGAGGATCTCCGATCAATTGGATGATTTTTTCGGTGTCAGGACGATCAGCAAGTGTTAAATTGTAGTCATGTACTGCTTTTGAGCCATTGTGTTTTGGGCAAAAACTACAGGCAAGCGTGCAGCGATCGGTGAGATTTACATACAGGTTACGGCCAATAACATAAATGAGTGTATCAGGCTCGGCGTGACAGACTCTTTTCGCAGGGTTTGGGCGAGTTTTCACAAGTGACGCTCCATCTCTTTATCTGCTGACACTCTAATCCTGAATTAGCTGTGATGTATTGACGGGTATCAAGGAGTAATTGTCTGCCTTTTAAATTTCATAAAGTGGTGGGCAGCTATGCGTATTATGTTGTTCAAACCATGCTATAAACTCACTGGATGGCAGCGGTTGACAGATTAAAAAACCTTGTGCCTGATTGCAGTTGTTCAAGGAGAGTTGGCTCAGTGTTGCTTGATCTTCTACACCCTCTGCAACGACGTTCAAACCGAAACTATGAGCAAGACCAATAGTGGATCGAACAATAGCGGCATCTTGCTCATCCGAAAGCATGTCGGCGACAAAGCTACGATCAACTTTTAAGGTATGGATCGGAAGCCGTTTAAGATAACTCAGAGAGGAGTAGCCGGTGCCAAAGTCGTCAATGGCTAGGCGAATACCGAGTTGGCTGATATCCCTTACAACGGCTTCAGCGCGCGCGGGGTCACTAATAAATGCACTTTCTGTAATCTCGATTTCTAAAAGATTGGCTAAGACGTTATGTTTATTGAGTAACGCTTGAATGTTATCAGGCAGTGATTGGTCAATCAGGTTCCTGGCCGAAAGGTTAACAGCAATGGGAACAGTGATTCCTATAGCGGCGAAGCCTTTAATTTGTTGGATCGCAGTCTCAATGACCCAAAGACTAAGGGAATGAATAATGTCACTCATTTCCGCTAGCGGGATAAATTCCGCCGGAGGGATGTTGCCGAGCGTAGGGTGATACCAGCGAAGCAAAGCTTCACAACCAACGCAGGCTTGGGTTTCAATGTCAATGCGAGGTTGATAGTACAAAGAAAGTTGACTATCTCGGATGGCTTGACTCAGATCTGCCATTAGCTTGAGGCGCCTTGGGCTGTGGGCGTCTAGATCAGCTTGATAAACAACGACACCAGAAGATTGTGATTTGGCGCTGTACATGGCGACATCGGCACAGCGAAGTAGTTCGTGGCTATCATCACCATCTTCGGGAAACAGGGCAATTCCAATACTACCTCCTAACTCAAGAGTAATGCCTTCAATAACAAAAGGTTGGCGTACGCATTGCGTTGCCATTTTAGCGACAATACATGCTTGATCTTTATGGGATATATCGGGCATTAATATGGCAAATTCATCTCCTCCTAAACGATATAGTATTGCTTGTAGAGGGGTGAGAGCACGACTGAGTTTTTCTCCTAATGCTTTTAACAGTAAGTCGCCGGTATGATGTCCTAAAGTATCATTAACTTCTTTGAATCTATCTAAGTCTAGCAACATCAAGGCGACGAGGTGTTTGTTATTGCTAGCTTCTCTCAATGCAATAAAAGCATCGCTGTGTAGTTTAGTCCGGTTTGCCAAACCAGTAAGTGAATCATGATTAGCGCGGTACTCCAATTCTTTTTGCGACGCTAGTAGCGCAGACTCCGCGGTTTTACGTTTTGTAATATCGTAAGCGATACCTAAATAACCGCTAATGTTCTGATCAGCATCTCGTAACGCGGTGACGGAAAGAAGGACGGGTATTTCGTGGCCATCTTTGTGAATATAAGTCCACTCTCTATCCTCTGATTGAAGTGCTTTGCATCGATTAACAAATACCTCAAAGCCCGGTTGTATCTCATATCCGAGCATGATAGATAGCTCTTTGGCTCTTTCTACTACTTCGCTTTCTTTGTGGATGATTTGCGGTGTATTCCTCTGAATCATCTCATCAGCTGTATACCCCAGTAGCTTTTCAGCGGCTTTATTGAAGGTAAGAATGATGCCATGAGGATCGGTAGAAATGATGCTGTAGCGTGCACTATCAAAAATAGCTTGTCTAAGAGCATTAAGTTCAAGCACCTTTTCTTGGGCGACTTTTAGATTATCAATATTATGCAGTGTAGCGATTAAGTGAGTTTCTTCATTCAGTTCTAAACGGTTGAGTTTAAGTGAGACATAGAAGAGGGTGCCTCCTTTTCGTTTATTTAGCCATTCCGTACTTTGCTCGTTTCCTTGCAGAGCTTGTTGGCTTAATTGGTTCGCTTTGTCTCTGGATAATTGGCCATCCGGTTGGTGAGCAGGGGAGAGCGAGTCCAAGCGACTCCCTAATAATTGATCTTTTTCATAGCCAAATAGTGAGAGTGCGGTTTGGTTGCACTCTATGACATGCTGATCTCTAATAATTAAAACGCCATCTCCGCACTGATCGTACAATAGACGATATCGTGTTTCACTATCTCTCAGAGCATAAAAAATACGTAGTTGAGCAATCAGATCAGAGATAGAAACCGCATAATTACATTCATGCTGGTTCCATAACCTAGGTTGGTTCACTTGTTCAAAACAGACCACACCTTCTGTTTTTCCTTCATACCGAAAGGAAGCATCCAGCATGGCATGTATATTGAGAGGTTTAAGGTAGGTTTCTGTAAACTCAAGGGTACGAAAATCGGTTAATGCGTTGCTGGCGTCTAATATTCGATGATGTTCAATGGCATCAAAATAGGATGGGAAGTCGGTAGCAGAGAGGCACATGCCTCGGGATATTTTACCTTCATTGGCGTCGAATAGTACTTGGCATTCGAGCTCATGTTTATCAGTTAGAAACCAAATACTTGCTCTGGGTATATTCAGCGCTTGTGTACAGCTTAGGACAATAATTTGGAAAGCTGAGTTTAGGTTGGTGTTCCACAGTTGTGGATTCTTCATCAGTGCAATATAGGATGACTGCAACCTTTGCATACACGGAATAGTAGCCGTTTTGGGAAATGAGTCGTGCATATCGCTTTCCATGTACCCTGAATTACTAGCAATAAGTCCAATCCATGGAAGGAATATCTGTTTTTACTGGATCATCATTAGTCTAGGCAACAAACAGAACAACTGACAACTTTTTAACATGTAATGATCGTTGAATAGAGAAGAAGCAAGTCGATAAGCACTCGCTTCTTGTGCCGGTTAACAAGCTGGCGCTAAATGTGCTGAAAGGTATTCGTCTCAGATGTGACGTGATTAATAATCTTTATTAAGTCGCTGACTGATTCAGCAATGGAGCCATTATTGTGGATGACCTGACACGTTTTTGAGAGCGTTTGAGTATAATGCTTTGAGCGCATAATTCGCGCTTCGATTGCTTCACTGCTCTCTCTTCCGCGGTTAACTAACCGTTCCCTAAGAGACCTCTCTTCAACTTCTATCAATACAGGAACGAGGTGCTCTCCATAATGTTCTATCGCTTCGGGTAGGTGCTCGCGGGAGCCGTTCACAATCACTGAGTGGTTTGCATTTAGCCAAGTATCGACTTCACAACCAATGCCGTAGTAGTGACCATTAGCCTCCCAGCTCATCGTAAATAAACCGAGTTTTTGTCTCAGACGGAACTCGTCGACGCTCAGTTCAATATGGTTTTCTCCACCAGATTGCCAGTGGCGAGTAATATAGCGGTGAGCGACCATAAAGCCGCTTTCAGGATGCAGCTGCTCTTTCAGGCCGGTTAATAGCGAGTCTTTGCCACTGCCTGACGGGCCCATTAAGTAGATGATTTTAGCCATGGTGATCTCGTCTATTGATCCTAAAAAACCCGGTTGCCATCTTTCCAGACATGCTCAATGTGAACATGATCATTAGTAAGGCTGCTCCACACCAGATCGGCTTTACATCCAGCCTGAATACGCCCGCGATCTGCCAAGCCTACTGCATCGGCTGGTTTTTGGCTGACCAGTGAGATCGCTTCGGGTATATCATAAGTGTTGTCGTTGCGCAGCGCTATGTGGAAAGCAGCATCCAAAAGGCTAGCGGGGTAATAATCACTCGACAGTATGTCCAATACGCTGTCTGCTGCAAGTTGATGGGCTGCAATATTGCCTGAATGCGAGCCGCCACGTACCACGTTGGGTGCTCCCATCATGACTTTCATCCCTTTATGATGAGCGGCTTTAGCCGCTTCCTGCGTTGTTGGGAACTCGGCAATTACCATGTTGTACTGGTGGGATTCGTCTACATGGGCTTCTGTAGCATCATCATGGCTGGCCAGTGGGATACTTTGCTCATTACAGGTACGGCAGATCTCTTTTCGAAAGAGGTGACTGAAGCGTTGGCTTGATGATGTTTGGCGCTGAATAAAATCATCCATCTCGGTGTCAGATAATTTATATTTACCCTGATAGTATTCGCGGTATTTCTCTATTTTTGCAAACTGGCGCTGACCGGGGGAGTGATCCATAACTGATACCAATTGCACCGGTGTTCGCTCCAGTAGCGCGTTGAACATATCTAAGGTATCCGCATGGCTAACCTCACAGCGAAGGTGTAGCAGGTGATCTGCGCGAGTTAGTTTGCGTGCCCGGGTTTCACGTAAAGCATCCACCATACGTGTCAGGTTTTTCAGGCGTTCGCTGCCTTGGACCACATCCCCGATAGAAATGGCATCAAATACAGTGGTGATTCCAGCGGTAACCATTTGAGCGTCATGTACTTTAAATGCTGAAATTCCCGGCCAAGCAACACCAGGGCGGGGGGTAAAGTGCTTTTCCATGTTGTCAGTATGCAGTTCGATCATCCCGGGAGTCAGGTATCCTCCTTGGCAATCGATGGCAGCGGGGAGTGTAACATGACCATGATCGATGCTTTCAATGAGTCCTTTTTGTACGGTCAGAGTGCCTTTTATGACTTCATTGGAGAGAACAATATGTGCGTTGGTTAAGATCATCGGAGTATGGCTCCACGTTCGTTTTGAATAGATAGGTCAGGTGTGCGGTTGACATCAAAATAGTGATCGGCGACCGCTTCTCTGACTGACTCATCATGGAAAATGCCAACGATTGCCGTGTTGCGATCGAGCGCTTCATGGATCAGCTCAATGACAACTTCGCTATTACGTTTATCTAGCGATGCAGTGGGCTCATCTAAGAGTAAAATGGGATAGTTGTGAATGAATCCTCGAGCGATGTTCACCCTTTGTTGCTCACCGCCAGAGAATGTCCCAGGAGGAAGCGACCAAAGCCGCTGAGGAATATTGAGACGGGTGAGCAATTCACATGCCCTAGCCTCTGCTTCAGCATCCTCGATACCGCGCTCTTTAAGAGGTTGCTTGACTACGTCGAGGGTGGTGACTCTGGGTATAACGCGAAGAAATTGGCTAACATAACCTAATGTATCTCGTCGGATGGCCAGTAATGTCTGGCTGTTTGCGCTAACCAGATTCACCATCTCATCATGATGGCGTATCTCTATATCCCCGCCACCGGCTAGGTAGTTGGCGTAAAGGGTGCGTAACAGTGTGCTTTTTCCTGCGCCGCTTTCTCCATGAAGTACCGTGCATTCCCCTGCATTGATTTGCAGGTTAACCCTGTTTAACACCGGCAATTGAATGCCCCCTTGATTGTGCAGTGTGAAACTTTTGCTCAATTCCCGCACATGGATCATGACTGTCATTGTTGATTCCTTTTTGTTGTACGGTTAAGGGGTAAGCACAGACGAAACGAGTAGTTGCGTATAGGGATGCTGAGGATCGTCCAGAACTTGATCCGTCAGGCCCGTTTCGACGATGTGACCATGGCGCATCACGACCAAGCGTTGTGCTAATAACCGAGCAACGGCTAGATCATGGGTAACGATGATGACAGCAAGATTTAGCTCTGTTACTAAGGTTCTTAGCAAGTCGAGTAAACGTGCTTGTACCGAAACATCTAAACCACCGGTTGGCTCATCCATAAAGATTAAGCGGGGGTGAGTCACCAGATTTCGGGCGATCTGCAAGCGCTGCTGCATCCCGCCGGAGTAAGTGGATGGTTTGTCGTCTACGCGGCTCACGTCAAGCTCAACATCTTTCATCCAGCGCAGGCCCTTATCGCGTATCTTGCTATAGTTTCGTTCCCCAACAGCCATGAGGCGTTCACCAATATTAGCGCCTGCTGAAACATTCATACGTAGCCCATCGCGGGCATGTTGATGTACCACTCCCCATTCGGTACGAAGGAGCCTGCGCCTTTCCGACTCTGGCAGCTTATAAAGATCTAGCCACTCACCATCGCTACGTTTGTAAAGCACACTGCCTGTATTAGGCTCCAAACGAGCTGAGAGGCTATTTAGCAGGGTGGATTTTCCAGAGCCGGACTCGCCGACAATACCTAATACTTCACCAGGGTAGAGATCAAAACTGATGGACTCACAGCCTTTACCCGGTGCATAAAGTTTGCTGAGGTTATCGACACGCATTAATGGTTCGCTATTCATTTTTTATGCTCCTGAGGCATGTTTGCGGCGACATTTTCTCGGCAATAATCGGTATCTGAGCAGATGTAGCTACGGGTGCCTTGGTCATCCATAACAACTTCATCGAGAAAGCTCTCGCTTGATCCACAGATCGCGCAACTTTCTTCCCAGCGCTGTATTTCAAAGGGGTGATCCTCAAAATCCAGACTTTCTACTTTTGTGTAGGGAGGAATTGCGTAGATACGCTTCTCTCTGCCTGCACCAAAGAGTTGTAGTGCGGGCATCCTATCCATTTTTGGATTATCAAATTTTGGGATAGGTGAGGGGTCCATAATGTAGCGACCGTTAACGCGAACAGGATAAGCATATGTGGTAGCAATATGCCCAAAGTGGGCGATATCTTCATAAAGCTTTACGTGCATCACACCATACTCTTCCAGAGCGTGCATTTTGCGTGTTTCTATTTCACTGGGCTCTATAAAGCGAAGAGGCTCAGGAATCGGTACTTGATAGATTAAAATCTGATCATTGGTTAGTGGAGCTTCCGGAATGCGGTGGCGTGTCTGAATCAGTGTGGCTTGGGTTGTTCGTTCAGTGGTTTCAACGCCTGTTAGGTTTTTAAAAAAAGCACGAATGCTGACAGCATTGGTGGTGTCATCAGCGCCTTGGTCAATGACTTTAAGGACATCCGTTTGGCCGATAACCGCGGCTGTGACCTGTATGCCCCCGGTTCCCCATCCGTAGGGCATGGGCATCTCCCGACCCCCAAAGGGAACCTGATATCCTGGAATAGCGACCGCTTTAAGCAGTGCCCGGCGAATCATGCGTTTTGTCTGCTCATCCAGATAGGCAAAGTTGTAGCCCTGTAGAGTGTCTGTTTGTGTTACTGGATTCATGAGGTAGGCTCCTCAATATCGGATGCTTTGGCTTTTCTTAGGCGTCTGAGCAATTCCAACTCTGCCTGGAAATCAACGTAGTGGGGAAGTTTAAGGTGAGAGACAAAGCCTGAGGCTTCAACGTTGTCACAGTGGGAGAGTACAAACTCCTCCTGCTGAGCGGGTGAGAGCCGCTCTTCATCATAGTCATCCGCTTGCAGGGCTCGGTCTACAAGCGCCATCGCCATAGTTTTGCGTTCGCTTTGGCCAAAGGCAAGACCGTACCCACGTGTAAACTGAATATCTCCATTGTCCAGCTCGGTAAATCCGTTAATCATTTCGCACTCGCTGACTTGCAGTGAGCCAATGTCGATGTTGAATCCTAGCTCGTCTGGTGTGATAGATAGGCCGACCTCTCCAATGCGTATCTCCCCGGCAAAGGGGTGATTTCTGCCGTAACCTCGCTGTGTGGAGTAGCCTAATGCCAAGAGAAAGCCCTCATCTCCACGAACCAATGATTGCAAGCGTGCGCTGCGATCACAGGGATAAGTGGGAGGGTCTTGAGTAATGTCGGCAGGTTTGTCACCTGTATCCGTTTCTTTAACAATCAGTGATTCTCGCTCTAGCATTTCTAGTACGCGGGTCATGGTTTCGTTATTGGCCGTAGGGGGTTCTGGCGATGCCTGAAGGTCCGTCTGTGGCTGTTCGCCTTCGGCCAGTAAGCTGAAATCAAGTAAGCGGTGGGTGTAATCGAAAGTAGAACCTAATACTTGTCCACCGGGTAAATCTTTAAACGTTGCAGAGATGCGTCGTTCAACGAGCATCTTTGTCGTGTCAATAGGGTTACTGGTGTAAAAGCGGCTGAGTGTGGTTCTATAGGCACGGAGTAAGAAAATTGCTTCTACCAGATCGCCCGCCGATTGCTTGATGGCTAATGCGGCAAGTTCTCGGTCATAAACGGAACCCTCTGTCATGACTCGATCAACCGCCAGAGGAAGCTGTTCGCTAATCTGTTCGACGCTCAGCTCTTTTAAGTCTAAGTTTCCGCGACGTTGTTTTGCTAATAACTCATGGGCGGCAGAGATCGCTTTCTCTCCCCCTTTTACGGCGACATACATATCAGCAAACCTCCACAAGAGTGCTGCGGGGAATACAAAGCAAAGCGTCTTCAGCCGTAAGAATGAGATCCAAACCTAGCGGAAAGTGGTCGGGTCGTGTGGTCAGGTACGTTAGTATGGCGGGGGTAAGGTCAGAAATCCGTACATACACGTCGGTTTCGATACCGGGCCCAGAGAGTTTGAGTGTATCTCCATCATCGCCATTTAATGCGTTGACCTGCAAAAGTAGAGTGCATGCGGTTTCAGGGTATTCTACATCGCCCTTATGGAAGTTTTCGGTACTTTGAATTTCCCAGGCAAAGGCGATAGCAAATTGTGCTTTTGTAGCGTCATCTAGTATGGGGGCTCCTGTGTGGAAGCTTAGGTTATGGCGAATATCTGGTGTATCGAACTCCTTCGACAGCCAAATGGAGGTTTGTTGATCCAGTAACGTTTGGCAGGTGGCGAATAGAGCCTCACTCATGAAACCTAAAGGCTCGGTTGTGGTGAGTTTGCTCAATATGCCCGGCTCGCTCATCGCTTTTAGGAGTTGGCGAAAGGTAAATTGACTGTCGTTGACCGGATCAATAAAACCCTTTATCAGGTCGATTTTACTCATTAGTCTTCTCCTCGTACTAAGGTAAAAAAGTCCACCCGAGTTTTGCTGGTTTGCGTGATTTTCTGTTGGCGGCGAGCATCCTGTTCGGCTTTCAGCGGGATAAGGACAGCCTCAGTAATCTGTGCGTGGTAGGCTTCTAACTGCAAAAGCGCATCGAGTTCGGCTGCGCGTAGTGCATGGGCCTTATTGCGTCCGGCTATGTAGCTGTATCCATAGATACCATCGGGTGTACGAACCACGCAACGGGTAAGCGGCGTATCACCTAAATTGAAGGGTTTACCTGTCCCCCCCATGCGTGCTTGTACCTGTGTTAGGCCAATTTCAGGGGCACGAATGGTTTCAAACGGGTGTGTTTTTACCAGAGAATCAGAAAGAGCAATCAACGTCTTAGCAGGGGCCTTCGCCATCACTGATATCCATTGTTGCCTATCATATTGAGAAGTATTCACTTCAAGGCTCCAAACTGTATTCGAAAATATCGCTGCGGCTGATACTGATGGAGTACTCCATTAAGTCGCCACTAGCGTTAAGGTAATAAAGAGAGTGGATTTCCATCACTGGAATACCACGACCAATGCCGAGCTTTTGGCACTCTTCAAAGGTGGGCATACGTGCTCGAAGGCGCGTTGTTCCTCGTGAGGCATCAAATTGGTAATGCTCTTTTAGATATTGATGCAAAGAGCCGGTGTGGTAGGCCTGCATGGTTTCAATATCCACACCAAAAAGGTGGTGCCGAATGAGAGTTGTTGGCTGTTCATCAATGTAACGACAAGTGGATATGACAACGGCATGAGTTCCTGCTGGTTGCTTTATGCGCTTCAGTAGTTCTTGAGGTAGTTCCTGCTCAACGCATTGGATAACTTCAGTATTGGTTGTCAGTCCTTGTTCGGATAAGTTAAAGGTAAAGCAGGACTGGTGGTGCAAGGCATAATCGATAGGGGATTGAATGACTTGGTTACCCAGTCCCTGAAAACGTTTTACTAATCCATCTTGCACTAGCTCATCGACAGCCCGTCGTAGGGTATGCCGATTGACGCTGAATCGCTCGGCTAACTGCTTTTCAGGAGGGAGTAAATCTCCTGGGGTATAGAGATCCCTAATTTCATCCCTGAGCTTTGTCGCAATCTCTAAATAAACGGCCATGGTGACTTATCTATACAAGTTAAATGAGCAAAAAAATTAGATAAAGGCTTTACGCAAGCGTTGAGAGATCAGGTCTATCAGGGTGACGCATATAATGATGACGATCATGACTGCAGCGGTTTGTTGAAACTGAAAGCCACGAATACTTTCCCATAGGATGACGCCAATACCGCCAGCGCCCACCATACCGACAACCGATGCAGAACGAACATTAGATTCAAAGCGGTATAACGAATAGGAGATCCACAAAGGAAGTACCTGAGGGATAACACCATATAAAATCTCTTCCAGCTTATTAGCTCCGGTTGCACGTACCCCTTCGACAGGACGAGGGTCAATCGCTTCCACTGCTTCAGAAAAGAGCTTGGCGAGCACGCCTGTGGTGTGGATAAATAGGGCGAGTACACCGGCAAAGGGGCCAAGACCTACGGCGACAACAAACAGCATGGCAAATACCATCTCGTTAATGGCGCGTGTTGCATCCATTAGTCGTCTTGTCGGTTGATAGATCCAAACAGGCGCTAGGTTTTCTGAGCACATCAAACCTAACGGGATCGAGCAGATTATAGAAAGCACCGTACCCCAAAGTGCGATATGAACCGTGATCGCCATCTCTTCCAGATAGTAATTAAGGTCATTAAAGTCTGGAGGGAAAAAGTCTGAGGCAAACTCCAGCATGTTGTCACTGTCTCGGATCAACACCCAAGGGTTCATCTCTGCGGCATCCCAGCCCCAGGCTAGCATGATCATGAGTAACCCCCAGCTGAGGGCAGACATCCAGTTAAAGGGTTGACGAGGTATCGTAGGAGTTAACGTAGTCATAAAAACTTCCGAGGATAAAAACAGGGCAGAACAAGTCTGCCCTTTAAGTCTTGTTCGATTATTGAGCAGCGGCAGCCAATGCATCCATACGGCGATTTAACTCAGCTAACTGGTTATCGATCTCTTTGATTTTTGCAGCTTTATCTGCAGCGCTCATATTTGAATCGTTAACCAATTTGATACGGTTTTTGAAAAGCACTAACTGGCGAATCGGCAATAATTGGTCATCGCTGGATGCTTTGAATGGCGCCCACTGGAGTGATTTAAGGATATCCAGTTCTTTGGGATCATTCGTTTTCCCATAACTCATCATGAAGTCATACACTTTGCCTTTAACTTCTTCTGGCAAACTTTTACGCCACACAATAGGATCTGAAGGGATGAGAGGTGATTTCCAAAGTACTTTCACCTGGTCAAACTTGTCGGGATGAGTACTTTTAATGCGCTCCATATTTTCGGTATTGTTAGTTGCAACATCAACCTGACCATTAGCCACTGCAAGGAAGTTCGATTCATGGCTAGCATTGGTCATGCGCTTAAACGCTTTTTTGGGATCAACACTGTTCTTAGCAAATACATAGTAGCTAGGGACCAGGAAACCTGAGGTTGAGTTAGGGTCTCCATTACCAAAGCTAAGTTCGGCGCTATGCTTCAGCATATCTTCGACATTATTGATCTTATTGTTGTCTTTGTGTGCGATCAGCAGGCTCCAGTATCCCGGGTTGCCTGTGACATCAACAGTTTGCGCGAAAATTTCACCACCGGCGCGATCCACCGCTTCCATTGCTGATTTGTTGCCGTACCATGCAACATCGACCTTATCAAAACGCATCCCTTGGATGATGCCGGCATAGTCAGATGCAAAGAAGGGTTTAACTTCCATGCCTAGCTTTTTAGACATATCTTCTAGGAAGGGGACCCAAATCGTTTTTAGGTTCTGTGAAGATTCTGTAGAGATGATGCCGAAGTTCAGGGTTTTCATCTCTTCAGCTTGGGTAAGAGCAGCACCTGCAATGGCTGTAGTCAATGTCAAGCCTGTAGCCAGTTTAGACAGCAGTGATTTTAATTTCATGGATCGAGCTCCAGAGTGGGTTAGTTTTAAACAGGGTTGAGTTGGTAGTTATCAGAAGTATTTGGGAGAGAGGCGGCATCCTGCTGTTTTGTAGCTTGTGTGGTTCCATAAATGTGTGTCAGCTTTTCTGCGCTTAATACGTTCATATCGCCAATGAAGAAAATCTCCCCCTCTTTAAGCGCAACGGCGGTACGGCAATATTTTTGGGCGTAATCAACTTGGTGCAAGGTCACAACGACTGTGATGTCGTCATCTTGATTAATGCGCTGTAGGGTTTCCATGACTAAGCGGGATGATTCAGGGTCCAAAGAGGCAATAGGTTCATCAGCTAGAATGATATCGGCCTTTTGCATCAATGCTCGGGCAATCGCTACCCGCTGTTGTTGTCCGCCGGATAGTTCTGATGCTTTATGCAGGGCAAAATCCTTTAGGCCGACTCGATCCAGTGCCTCTAGCGCAGCGCGTTTTTCCTCTTCCGTAAACCAGCCTAGTAGGCTGCGATAGCTTGGGATTCGGCTGAGTCCACCGATGAGTACATTGGTCATAACAGATAAGCGATTTACAAGATTAAACTGCTGGAATACATGACCTATGCGGGCGCGGTTGGCGCGAATGTTTTTGTCAAGGCGACCATTACGTTGGATATCATGGTTGAATACACGAACAAACCCATCCGTGTCTTTGTTGGCGAGTGTCAGCCCTGAAATATGTCTCATCAGTGTTGACTTACCTGAGCCTGAAGGGCCTATAAGGGCAACCATATCGCCGGACGCAACCGTTAGATTGATCCCTTTTAGTGCGATACTGCTTTTCGAAAATGTTTTTTTCAGATTATGTATTTCGATGACTGACATTCAGGATTCCTCATGGCTTTATGGGTATCCTATGGGCGAGATGTGACAGATCAGTTATCTAGACATGTCAGTTCTATTAAGCGTTTGTGACAGGAATATGTATTGGAAAAAAGAACCCAGCAAAAGCCGGGTTCTGATGAGGGGGTAAACTCTGTTACTGAACTGTTATAGTTCTTACTGTGGTTACTTTTCCAGCATAAGCAGTGCCAGGGTATGAGGTTGTTTGACCATTGATAGTGACATTAACGGTAAACGGTATTGAACTAGGGCCGCCGGTATTACAGGTCTCGTAGAAATCGACCTCTATTACATAGTTACCTTTTGGCGCTGTCGTCCAAGATATGTTCTCTGTTTTACCATTGGCGTAGTTATAACATTGGTTATCCCAATCCAAAGAACCTCCCGTTGACGAACTCGTATTATCCCAGTCTATCAACTCACCATTAGGATCAGTAACGCGAATGTCCAAGTCAACAGGGGAAGCGCTACTGTTCCATGTTAAGCTGACGTTGAGCGCGCCCGCCTTGCTGCCCGGTGTCGCTTCGGAGTTACATGCGCAACGTTCTGAAGATAAGCCATGATAGCTACCTACCTGCTCTAGATTAGAGACATAGATCGTGGGAGAACAAAACAGGCCATTCTCATCATAGGGTACAAAAACATCCTTGATTATCTTACTGCCGATGAATTTAGGGGTGGCTATCTGGCTAGTACGGGAAACCTCCTCAATGCACACATCATAGTTGCCGGGAGGAATATGCCATTTAGCTGTTGGCCCAAGATCCTGATTAGTATACGAGGTGACTAGCCCCTGAAACTGACTCTGATAGGGGAATGCATCAGGGAATGTAAGGTAGTTCACTTTATCAACACAGAATAACTTGTTCTCATAAGCTGAAGCCCCTGTGTTATCCACCAAAATACATTGGTTAGAGAACAGGCCATGTGGTGCTGACACCAGGAAGGGTGATGAAAAATGTGTCGTATAGGCTTTTACCGTGTTAGTGCCTGCATCATACTCGCCACCCAGATTTTGAAGAGTGCCATCTTCATTTTGGATATACATAGCTAACTGATTACCCGGTAGATTACTGGTAACAGGTAATGTCACCGCCACTGGTGTCTGAAAAACATGGCCGGAGGGTGATAGCTTATACACTTTAGACGCTAACGCAGTGCCTACTGGTATTGTTACCTTCGCAGTGGTGTCCAACCCCATGGTGATAGAGAGTACACCAGGCTCTCCAGAGGGTGTATTAGCGACGGCCCCGACGGGTACTTCTAATTTAGCTCCGCCAGAGGTAGCAATGCTTCCCGCTGTATTTGTAGCAACTGTGACCGACTTTTGCTCTGGCAGTTGACCATTGTTTGTTGAGGCTTCGGTAGAACACATGGCGACACCTTCTGCCGCCCAGCCAAGTGCTGACATATCACTTTGGATATTATTCAACGTCATATAACGATGATTTGAGTCGTTATTAGCAAAACCGTTGTTATAAGCCCTTAATACGGGCACGCCAGAAGCGCAGACACCATTAACCGGTGTTTCTATATAAAAAGCGATGCCCTCGTACTCCCAACCAGGATCATTTGCTTTGACATATTCACACTCCTCTGGGCTAGCAGTATAAAAATGAGAGTTCGGCCCTCTGCCATAGAAACGACAAACCGCTTTAGCTGAACTTGGAGCTTCACCAGCTGTTGGCCATGCTTTAAAAGACTGGCCGGTACGAATCCAGTTACCGCCAGCCCCACCGTTATCTAATATTTGCGTTTCCCCAGATGTAATAAAGTAATGACCAAGAATAGGGTGGTAATACTCTACAACATCAACGCTTCCTGCTTGGGTTGCTGAAGAGAAAGTACACAAACTCCAGCAGCTTATAAGTGCTAGTGCTTTCTTTGTAGTTATCATTTTAATCAGCCTCCACTGTTCATATCTTGCTTATAAGTAAAATATGACTTTTGCTTGTTCTTAGCACTCGTTATCAAAGTGAAGGATGATGAAGATCAATATTAGTATCTAGTTATTTAGTTGTATCTGATATTTTTTGTGAGGAAATAAAAAAGCCGCTGAAATTCAGCGGCTGTGATAGAAGAGAGTCAAGTGTTAGACGGTTTCTTTCTCTTGCTCTTTTTTACCTTCTTTTTTTATCTTGTTGGCCCAGAAGTCAGCGCCTTCGATGCCTAATTTTTCAGGATCGAAAGTGTACTTCGTTACACCTGCTTTACGTTGTGCTTCATAGTCTTTAAGCGCTTTAATAGCAGGTTTAGAGATAAAGAAGATGATCAAGATACCAACGATATTCAGCCAAGCCATTAAGCCTACGCCTACGTCACCTAAGCCCCAAGCCAAGTTTGCTGTTTTAACTGTACCGTAGAAAGTAGCAGCTAAAAGTACAAGCTTTAACAGGAAGTCAAAGCCAGGCAGCTTCAGTGAGCGCTTAAGGTAAGCAAGGTTAGTTTCTGCAATGTAGTAGTAAGCTAAGATAGTTGTGAAAGAGAAGAAGAATAACGCTAACACAATGAAAGGCTTACCTACACCAGGTAGTACCTGTTCTACCGCAGTTTGTGTGTAAGCAGGGCTGTTGGCTGCAATATCAGCGGCGATGTTTTGCACAAGGAATACACCTTCTGCAGCACCATGTACGTTGTATGCACCAGTAATAAGAATCATAAACGCAGTAGCGGAGCAAACGAACAGAGTATCAATGTAAACAGAGAAGGCTTGAACTAGACCTTGCTGAGCGGGGTGATCAACCTCCGCTGCGGCCGCAGCGTGAGGGCCAGTACCTTGACCGGCTTCGTTGGAATATACACCACGTTTCACACCCCAGCCAATCGCGGCACCAAATCCTGCCATAGGTGTGAACGCATCAGAAATGATCATGCTGATGATACCTGGCAACTGCTCAAGATTGAGTGCTACAACAGAGCAAGCGATAACAATATAGGCAAGTGCCATAAAAGGCACGACAACCTGAGTAAAGCTTGCGATACGCTTGACACCACCGAAGATGATAAAGCTTAAAATTAGTACGATACCAATGGCGGCGATGATTTTAGTCAGGCTAAGATCACCCATTGAGGTGCTGATCATAGAGCCTGAACCAAAAGCAAGCTCGGCTGCGTTACCGATGCCGTTAGACTGAACGCCTGGCAGCATGATGCCACAAGCCATAATAGTTGCTATTGCAAAAATCCAAGCAAACCACTTTTGTCCCATCGCCTTTTCAAAGTAAAAAGCAGGACCGCCACGGTATTGTCCTTCATGCTCTTCTTTGTAAATCTGACCCAGAGCCGATTCGGTATAAGCAGTTGCCGCTCCTAAAAAGGCAACGACCCACATCCAGAAAACTGCACCCGGGCCGCCAAAACCGATCGCAGCAGCGACACCTGCAATGTTACCTGTACCAACACGTCCTGACAGAGAAACCGCCAGCGCCTGGAAAGATGAGATACCTTTGTCAGAACTGTTGCCAGAAAACAGCAAGCGCCACATTTCGCTGAACAAGCGAACTTGAACGAAACGGGTAAGGATTGAGTAGAACAAACCTGCGCCGAGGCACAAGTAGATGAGTGCAGGACTCCAGATGATTCCGTTTAGAGAATCCACAATTGATTGCATATGATTATGTCTCCGAAGGGATGATGCGCTAAAGCGCTAGTTAGAATTATTGTCCGGAAATTTTATAGAGAAATACGCAGAGTATTTTTTGGTTTTTAATAGGTTTTTTGGGGGAACTTTTTTGTAAAGTCAGAAAATGAGAATATTTTACTAAAGTAGGGGCTTGGAGATAGCCCCTGGATGATTGTGCTAGCGGATATATTGTTGGCTGATCTGTCTGAACTCGGGAGTACCGGCTTTTTGTAGCCATTCAAACGCAACCATTTCACGGGTCACTATATGGATGCCACAGGCTCTCATTCTTTGAAGCGCACATGCTTTATCTGTGGGGTTCCTTGAAGAAACGCAATCTTCTACTACAAAAACTTCTCTGGCCTGCTGTTTTAGTTGAATAGCCGTTTGCAAAACACAAACATGGGCTTCCATACCTATAACGACAACTTGATTAGGTCGCTGGTCGTTGATGAGCTGGTTACAAGTAGGCTCTGACATACAGGAGAAAAAGGTTTTCTCCATGTACGTACTATCTGCCAATACTTCTCGTAGCGTTTCAATTGTGTGACCTAGCCCTTTTGGATACTGCTCGGATGTGAACACAGGCACTTTCAAAATATTAGCGATCTCAATGAGCCATTTACTGTTTTCTACCAGTGTCTCTCTTTGATGAATAGCCGGAACCAGTTTGTCTTGAATATCAACAACCAGAAGGCATGATTTGTCTGGGTGAATAAGCATCCTATTCTCCTTTTGTGTTCAGGCAAACGCTAAGTATGATCCCTGATTTATGTCAGCCTGGTTCATTGACAGTTAAAGGCTTAATGATCATTAGGTAACTGAGTAGCGCTAAAGTTCCCATCGCGGCAATACTTGCTGCCATCACGGTTGGAGTACCAGTATGGCTATGGCCAACGACTAAACCTACGATGGCTGCGATGGCTGACTGGGTAAAGCCTAATAGCGCTGAAGCGGTACCTGCCATCTTGGGGAAGGGACCCATAGCACCAGCCATTGCTTGAGGCATCACCATGCCTACAGCAATCATAAAAATGACCTGGCAACTGATTAGCCAATAAAGGTTGTGCATAGAGAGTAATGATGCACTAAGCATTGCACTACCTGCGACGGTGGCGATGGCTGTGCCCAGCACTAACATCTTATTGATACCCCATTTTGGGCCTAATCGTTGAGCAAGCTGTGTGCCTGTCATGTAGCCTAAAACAACGGCAGTGAAGTAGAAACCGTAGTTCTTCTCGGGTACACCGAAGAAGTCAATTAAAACAAATGATGAGCCTGACAGAAAAGAAAACAGCCCTGAGAATGTAAAACTGCAACACAAGGTGTAACCTAAAAATACGCGACTGCTAATTAACTCGCCGTAATTTTTCAGGATAGCGCTCGGTTTGAGGCTATTAACATTCTCAGGAAGTAGGGATTCTCTGATTTTAAAGAAAATCATAAGTGTCACTATAGCTCCGTAGACACCTAGGAAAATAAAAATGGCACTCCAGTTAAATACCAGCAGCATATAGCCACCAATAATGGGAGCAACCGCAGGGGCTAAAGCCATGATGGTGCCCATCATTGAGAGTACGCGTGCCGATTGGGTAGGGCCATAGATATCCCGAATCATGGTGCGGCCTAATACTGGGCCGCCACAAGCTCCCAGTGCCTGTAAAAAACGATACACAATCAGCTCTTCAATGCTAGTAGCTGTTGCGCAACCGAAAGAGGCCGCCGTAAACAACATTAGGCCGCCTAGAAGGATAGATTTTCTGCCAAATCGGTCAGCGAGAGGGCCATATAAAAGCTGTGCAAAAGCAAAACCCGCAAAAAAGATGGATAACGTGATTTGCACTTGATCAACAGAAGCATTCAATTCATCGGTCAGTCGGGGTAGTGAAGGGAGGTACATATCGGTGGAAAGAGGGCCAAGTGCGACAACCGATGCAAGAAGTAAAATAGTAGCTAGAGACGTTGGTACGAACATAGTTGATCCTTTAAACCTATAGCGGATAACTCTATCGAAATACGGCGTTCTGTAACAACATCAATTATGACAACAGATTATTGCGTGAAAAGAAAAAAGGCGGAATCTTCCGCCTGAAGGGCATCGTGCAAAAGTACCAAACGACGTATAAGCAAACCAATGATGGAGCGTAAGGTCGACGAGTGGGTGAATTTTATACATAAGCATAAAGGGATACAATATTTAAACATGTTTAATATGTTTATGTATCAAAATAATTGTTGTATTGTTCTCACATATAACATGCCACTCCTACAGA